>JACCDX011878883.1_pt1 | contig 43007 bp, 40 predicted proteins | sample 7449681 | NCBI WGS metagenome assembly JACCDX01 (sample SAMN15323450, study PRJNA562643) | freshwater metagenome | isolation source: river surface water | place: USA:Blue River Watershed | collected 2017-08-18
AGGTGTCGTGACAAAGCTTGTTCCATTCGGAGCATTCATCCGTGTCCATGAAGGCATCGAAGGACTTGTGCACATCTCAGAGCTCGCAGAGCGCCACGTTGAGATTCCAGAGCAGGTTGTTGCAGTAGATGATGAGCTCTTCGTCAAGATCATCGATATCGATCTTGAGCGCCGCCGCATCTCACTCTCATTGAAGCAAGCCAATGAAGGACAAGATGTTGAGGTCGAAGCATTCGATCCAACACAGTACGGAATGGCTGCTCGCTACGATGCTGATGGAAACTTCATCTACCCAGAAGGCTTTGATCCTGATTCACAGGAGTGGAAGCCAGGATATGAAGCACAGCGCGAAGAGTGGGAGCGTCAGTACGCTGAAGCTCAACAGCGCTTCCTTGCTCATAAGAAGCAGAAGGCTGAAGCACAGGCAGCAGAGGCTGCAGCAACTCCAGCCGAGTAACTAACGTTCAATAAAAATCCCCTGCGGGACGCGATGTGCTCCTTAACATCGCTCTCCCTGCAGGGGATTTTTCTTTCACTGGATGGCCCTGCCTCGCTCAGCAGTGCCCCGTTTCTTAACATCGCCTTTCAACTCACACTTTTCAATCTTGTAGGTAAGGTAAGCCCATGTTAATCGTGGGGCTTACCGGTGGAATTGGGGCTGGGAAGTCAACGGTTGCCAATATGTTTGCCCAGCTTGGGGCGCTTGTCGTTGATGCAGATCAACTCTCGCGCGAAGCGATTGAGCCCGGCACCTCTGGCTTTGATGAAGTTGTAGCAACTTTTGGTGAGGGAATTCTTACAGAGGGCGAGATTGATCGACAGAAGTTGGGTCAGATTGTCTTCAAGGATGCGACCGAACGGAAGAAATTAGAGGCGATCATTCATCCGCGGGTTCAAGCGGCGCTAGCGCAGAAGATTAAGGCGTTGAGCCCAGGCGATGTGCTGGTCTATGAGATTCCGTTATTAGTTGAGACGGGAGCGGCCGAGAAGTTTGATTACATCATCACGGTCGAGGCCGATATTGAGAACCGCCTTGATCGCCTCTTTGAGCGTGGCATGGATGAAGATGAGGCAGAGCGGCGAATAGCAGCGCAGGCATCGCAAGCTCAACGCGAAGCGGTTGCTGATCGTGTGATTATCAATGATGGCGATCGCGCGGAGCTCTTCGCTGAATGTGCGCGAATCTGGGAGAGCGAGCTCAATGCGCCCCGTCAGTGAGGTCCAACGAAAGGTTGCTCCTTTTCAGGTAATTAGCGATTACGTTCCGGCTGGAGATCAGCCGGCGGCGATTGAAGAGATTGCACGTCGTATCAATGCAGGCGAGCGAGATGTGGTTCTCCTCGGCGCAACCGGTACCGGTAAATCTGCGACGACTGCTTGGTTGGTAGAGAAGTTGCAGCGACCAACCTTGGTGCTGGCACCCAATAAGACGCTTGCCGCCCAACTCGCCAACGAATTTCGTGAACTTCTACCAAATAACGCTGTTGAATACTTCGTCTCATATTACGACTACTACCAACCAGAAGCTTATGTGCCGCAGACCGATACCTTTATTGAGAAAGATTCCAGCGTCAATGATGAGGTTGAACGGTTACGCCACAGCGCGACCAACTCACTGCTGACTCGTCGAGATGTAATTGTGGTCGCGACTGTCTCCTGTATTTATGGACTCGGAACCCCTCAGGAATACATCGACCGGATGATCCACCTCAAGGTGGGGGATGAGATCGAACGCAATGCTCTCCTTCGCCGATTTGTAGATGTTCAGTACAAGCGAAATGACATCGCTTTCGAGCGGGGCACCTTCCGCGTACGTGGCGATACCGTCGAGATTATTCCTATGTATGAAGAGCTAGCGATTCGCATCGAAATGTTCGGTGATGAGATCGAGAAGATCACTACCCTCAATCCACTGACCGGTGAAATTGTTCGTGATGAGGAAGAGATGTATATCTTCCCAGCAACGCACTATGCAGCAGGACCTGAGACGCTCAAACGCGCCATGAGCGATATCCAGGATGAACTTCAAATCCAGCTCAATACCTTTAAGAAGCAGAATAAACTTCTAGAAGAGCAACGACTTCGGATGCGTACAACTTTTGATTTAGAGATGATGGAGCAACTTGGCTTCTGTTCCGGCATCGAGAACTACTCACGCCATCTTGATGGTCGCGAACCTGGTTCAGCACCCAATTGCCTTCTCGATTACTTCCCGGAAGATTTCTTACTGGTTATCGATGAGAGCCATGTAACGGTTCCACAGATCGGCGCGATGTATGAGGGAGATGCCTCACGAAAGCGCACCTTGGTCGAGCATGGTTTCCGTTTGCCGAGCGCGCTAGACAATCGCCCGCTTAAGTGGCCTGAGTTCCAAGAACGCGTCGGACAGACCATCTATCTCTCAGCGACCCCAGGAAAGTATGAACTCGAGAAAGTTAAGGGAGATGTTGTTGAGCAGGTTATTCGTCCGACCGGTCTGATTGATCCAAAGATTGTAATCAAGCCGATTAAGGGTCAGATTGATGATCTTTTGGAAGAGATCAATATTCGAGCCGAACGTAACGAGCGAGTCTTAGTCACAACTTTAACTAAGAAGATGTCGGAAGATCTCACCGACTATCTTCAAGAGCGGGGCGTACGCGTGCGCTATCTACACTCCGAAGTCGATACCTTGCGACGAGTTGAACTCCTTCGCGAACTCCGCTCTGGAGATTATGATGTTTTGATCGGTATCAACCTCCTACGTGAAGGTCTCGATCTACCAGAGGTCTCATTGGTTGCAATTCTCGATGCCGATAAAGAGGGATTCCTGCGATCGGCAACTTCGCTTATTCAGACCATTGGTCGTGCTGCTCGTAACGTCTCAGGTGAGGTGCATATGTATGCAGATAACATCACCGCATCTATGGAGAAGGCGATTGATGAGACCAATCGACGCCGAGCAAAGCAGGTCGCATATAACCTCGAACGTGGCGTCGATCCACAACCGCTACGGAAGAAAATTGCAGATATCACCGACATGATCGCTCGCGAGAGCGACGATACCGACGAGCTCATCGCAGGGATCAAGGGCGCTAAGGCCTCGGTCCCATTTGTCGAACGTGGCAAGGGCTCTTTAGCGCGCCAAGAGTTGGCGGCGTTGATAGGCTCCCTCACCGAGCAGATGCGCAGCGCTGCCGATGAGCTTCAATTCGAGTTGGCAGGTCGCCTCCGCGATGAGATAAAAGAGCTGAAGCGAGAACTTCGATCGATGGATGAGGCGGGGCATTAACGGTGAGTATTGAGAAGTTGGTTGTACGTGGTGCGCGCGAACATAACCTCAAAGATGTCTCGCTCGAGCTTCCTCGCGATGCCCTTATCGTCTTTACCGGACTCTCTGGCTCAGGTAAATCCTCGCTAGCCTTTGACACCATCTTTGCCGAAGGTCAGCGTCGTTACGTTGAGTCGTTATCGGCATACGCGCGCCAATTTCTCGGTCAGATGGATAAGCCCGATGTAGATTTCATTGAAGGGTTATCGCCGGCAGTCTCAATCGATCAGAAATCAACCAATCGCAATCCACGTTCGACCGTCGGCACTATTACCGAGGTTTACGACTATCTCCGCCTTCTCTTCGCCCGCGCTGGTCGCCCGCACTGCCCAAGCTGTGGCAAGGCAGTCTCTCGCCAATCGCCGCAGCAGATCGTTGATCAGATCTTGACTATGCCCGCGACAACGAAGTTTCAAGTTCTCGCGCCAGTTGTAAGAGAACGAAAGGGGGAGTTTGTCGACCTCTTCAGTGATCTCGTTACCCAAGGTTATTCGCGAGCACGAGTTGATGGCGAGACTATCCAACTCTCCGAACCGCCAAAGTTGAAGAAGCAAGAGAAACATACAATTGAGGTAGTTGTAGATCGCTTGACCGCTAAGGCAGAGAGCAAGTCACGGCTTACCGATTCCATTGAGACCGCACTCAAGCTGGCAAGTGGCCTGGTAATCCTCGATTTTGTCGACGCTAAGGGCGCTGAGAAAGAACGTACCTATAGCGAACATCTCGCTTGCCATGACTGCAATCTCTCATTCGAAGAGCTCGAACCACGTTCGTTCTCATTTAACTCTCCATTTGGAGCCTGTGCAGATTGTTCTGGTATCGGCACTAAGCTCGAAGTAGATGAAGATTTAATCATCCCGGATGATTCGCTCTCGATTGAAGATGGTGCCATTGCCCCTTGGGCTGGCGGTCAATCATCTGAGTACTTCCTTCGTCTTCTAGAAGCGCTAGCGAGTGAGTTGAAATTTAAACTCACTACTCCGTGGAGTAAGTTGCCAGCAAAAGCGAAAGATGCTGTTATCAATGGCTTCGATTATGAAGTCCATGTGAAATATAAGAATCGCTATGGACGAGTTCGCAACTACTCGACCGGCTTTGAAGGCGTCATTCCATTTATTCACCGCCGCCACTCTGAGACAGATTCAGATTACAGCCGTGAAAAGTACGAGGCATATATGCGCGAGACACCTTGTCCGGCATGTAAAGGAGCGCGGTTAAAGCCAGAGGTTCTCGCCGTGACTATCGGTGGTAAGTCAATTGCAGAGGTCTGTCTCCTCTCCATCGATGATTGCGCAACTTTCCTCAAGGGAATCGAGCTCACCGCTCGTGAGGCGCAGATCGCTGAGCGAGTCATGAAGGAGGTCCATGCTCGACTGGGCTTCTTGCTCGATGTTGGACTCGATTACCTCTCACTTGATCGGCCAGCTGCAACCCTCTCCGGTGGCGAGGCACAGCGCATTAGATTGGCAACTCAGATCGGTTCGGGTCTAGTTGGCGTTCTCTACGTTCTCGATGAACCAAGTATCGGCCTCCATCAACGTGATAACCGTCGCCTCATCGACACCTTGACTCGATTACGCAATCTCGGCAATACATTGATCGTTGTAGAACACGATGAAGAGACGATTCGCACAGCAGATTGGGTCGTAGATATCGGACCTGGCGCAGGAGAGCATGGTGGCCATGTGGTGGTCTCAGGTTCATATGACGACCTCATCAACTCAAAAGAGTCGATCACCGGTGCATATCTCTCTGGCCGTAAATCTATCGAGATTCCAAGCGAGCGACGTCCGGTAGATCCAAAACGCAAATTAGTCGTCAAGGGTGCTAAAGAGAATAACCTCAAAGATATCGAAGTTGAGATTCCGCTCGGTCTCTTCGTCTCTGTTACCGGCGTCTCTGGATCAGGTAAATCAACTCTCGTAAATGACATTCTCTATACAACGCTCGCCAATAAACTCAATGGTGCGCGCTTGGTCCCAGGTCGCCACCGTACGGTGACTGGTATTGATCAACTCGACAAAGTTGTCCATGTCGATCAATCTCCGATTGGTCGTACTCCGCGCTCCAACCCTGCTACCTATACCGGGGTCTTCGATAAGGTGCGCGCCCTCTTCGCTGAGACCTCTGAAGCTAAAGTTCGTGGCTACCAACAAGGTAGATTCTCATTCAACGTTAAGGGCGGTCGCTGCGAGAACTGTTCCGGTGATGGCACGATTACTATCGAGATGAACTTCTTGCCTGATGTATATGTACCTTGTGAAGTCTGCCATGGTGCTCGCTACAATCGCGAGACGCTTGAAGTGCATTACAAAGGTAAGACAATCGCCGAAGTTCTCGATATGCCGATCGAGATTGCTCACACCTTCTTTGAATCAGTGCCGACGATTGCTCGCTATCTGAAGACGCTCTGCGATGTAGGTCTCGGCTATGTACGTTTGGGCCAATCGGCACCTACGCTCTCAGGTGGTGAAGCACAACGCGTCAAACTTGCAACCGAACTCCAGCGACGCTCCACCGGTCGAACTATCTACGTGCTCGACGAACCAACCACTGGACTCCACTTTGAAGATGTCAATAAATTGTTAGGCGTACTCAAGCGGTTGGTCGAGACCGGTAATACCGTTGTTGTGATTGAACATAATCTTGATGTCATTAAATCCTCTGACTGGGTCATCGATATGGGTCCAGAGGGTGGCTTTAGAGGCGGAACAGTTGTTGCCGAGGGAACGCCAGAAGAGGTGGCTAAGGTAAAGGCGAGCTACACCGGACAGTTCCTTGCCGAGATTCTTGAGAGCAATCGCGCAGCTAAGGCGCCTGCCAAGAAGAGCGCTCCAGTAAAGAAGAAGTAGTTATGGCCGATCCAGCCAGCTACCGCCCTTCTGAAATTCCAGAAGAGCCTGGTGTTTATCGCTTCTATAACAAGAGCGATAAAGTCATATATGTAGGCAAGGCGAAGAACCTGAAGAACCGATTGAGCTCGTACTTCGGATCTAATTTGGCGCAGAAGACTTATCGAATGGTCCATGAAGCTGTCCGAGTCGATTGGACCATCGTTAACACCGAACTTGAAGCCCTAGCGCTCGAGTTTTCATGGATCAAGCAGTACCACCCGACATATAACGTGCAATTTAAAGATGATAAGTCCTACCCATATTTGGCAATCTCTCTGGAAGATGAGTATCCACGAATCTTCATTACGCGAAAAGAGAAGCGGAGCGGTCTCAAATACTTTGGGCCGTATACCAATGCCTGGGCGTTGCGCAATACCTATGAAGTCTTGCTAAAGGTCTTCCCAGTCCGTTCATGTAGTGCAGGAAATTTTCAGCGCGCTCAACGGAGCAAACGACAGTGCCTTCTAGGTGATATCGGTAAGTGCGCTGCACCATGTGTTGGTTGGGTTACTCCCGAAGAGCACCGGGCGATTGCGCTCAAGCTCGACGCCTTTATGGAGGCGGGGATGGAAGATCTCGTTCCACGAATGCGCGCTGAGATGGAGTTGGCCTCCGAGCGAGAGGAGTTTGAACGCGCTGCACGCATTCGCGATCAAATCGAGTCATTTGAGAAGGCGCAACGCTCAACTCAAGGCAATCTCTCTGATGATTTAGATGGAGATTTCATCGCAATTCATGAAGAAGGGCTACATGCCGCCGGCTCAATCTTTATCGTTCGCCGCGGCTCTATCAAAGGTTCGCGCTCCTGGATTGTCGATCAAGAGCGCACCTTGGAAGGCGATGACCAGTATGGCTCGCTCCTATTCTCGATTTACGGTGATGGTTCCACTGAGATTCCGACCGTTATCCATATCAATGGCGAACCGGCTGATCGCGAAGCGTTAGGGGAGTGGCTCAGTTCGCTCGCTGGTAGGAAAGTTACGATAAAGGTTCCGCAGCGCGGTGAGAAGGTAGAGCTTCTCGAGACTGTAGCGCGCAACGCTCACTATGCCTTGGTTCAGTTTATGAGTAAGCGGGCAACTGATGCTGCAGTATCCGGCAAAGCCCTCATTGAACTTGAGGAACAACTCGATCTCCCACGCACGCCACTTCGAATCGAATGCTATGACATCTCCAACATCTCGGGAACATCGGTTGTGGCATCGATGGTTGTCTTTGAAGATGGCCTTGCCAAGAAGAGCGAATATCGACGCTTCGCTATCGATACCGCGACTGCAACCGATGACACGAGGGCGATGCACCAAGTGATTACGCGCAGAATGAAACGCCTCTTAGCCGATCGACAGGTTAATCACAGTGAAGTTGCCGAGACCGGTGGGCGCCTCTCTAAATTCTCTTACCCACCTCAATTAATTGTGGTCGACGGTGGCGCGCCGCAAGTGGCTGCAGCGCAACGAGCTCTCGATGAATTGGGAATAACCGATATCGCCTTGGTCGGCCTGGCAAAGCGGCTGGAAGAGGTCTGGATACCCAACTCAACTGATCCGTTGATTCTGCCGCGCACAAGTGAAGGTATGTACCTGCTGCAGAGAATCCGTGATGAGGCGCATCGATTTGCCATAACTTTCCACCGCTCTAAGCGTTCCAAAGTTATGCTCGAGTCTCTCCTCGATGAAATCCCACAGTTGGGCGAATCTCGTCGCACCGCGCTCTTAGATCGTTTCGGCTCGGTCTCAGCTATTCGTAAAGCATCTCTCGCTGAGCTCGAAAGCACACCAGGTATCGGAGCCACAATCGCTGGAATCATCCATAGCCACCTTGAGAAGTTGAGTACTCCGGCGGTCGATATGGAGACCGGCGAAATTCAAGGGTAGTTGACGGATGGTGCAGAATGAGGCCATGAGCAATCGCGAACTTCTCATCCTCACCGGCATGTCTGGCGCTGGCCGTTCGACCGTTGCTCACGCCCTAGAAGATCTCGGCTGGCATGTAGTAGATAATCTCCCACCAGCCCTCCTGCCAGAGTTGGCGACGGAGATGGAGAAGACCGAATCATCGGTCGCCGTTGTGGTCGATGTACGTGGTGGAAAGTTCTTCGATGCCCTTGCCAGTTCGCTAGAGGCGCTCGGAAAGTCAGCTATTACGTATCGCCTCCTCTTTCTTGATGCCAGCGACCAGGCGCTCGTGCAACGCTTTGAATCAACGCGCAGACCACATCCACTTCAATCCTCAGATCGGATTGTCGATGGCATAGCTCGCGAACGAGTGAAACTTGAGGAGCTACGAGCGCAGGCAGATGTAGTAATCGATACCTCGAATCTCAACGTTCACCAATTGGAGAAGCGGACCGCTGAGATTTTTGCCGCCGGTATGACTAAAGCGCTCCGGATTAATGTTCTCTCCTTCGGCTACAAGTACGGAATTCCAGTCGATGCAGATTTGGTTCTTGATTGTCGCTTTATTCCAAATCCGCATTGGATCCCAGAACTTCGCCCATTGTCCGGGCTCGATGATGCGGTCTATGCGCACGTTCTTGCCTCTGAAGGTGTAGCTGACTTTGTGAAGTCATATGTAGCTGTTGTCGAGAAGATGATTCCAGGTTACCTGCAAGAGGGTAAGAAATATGTAACTATCGCAATCGGCTGCACTGGCGGTAAGCATCGCTCGGTTTCGATTGCGCGAGAAATTGCCTCACAACTCAATCGTGAGCATGGTGACTATGCAGTCTCGGCCCATGCAACACATCGCGATGTAGGTCGTGAATGATCTCTGAGCCAAAGGTTGTTGCTCTTGGCGGCGGTCATGGATTAGCTGCAACGCTTACAGCGCTTCGATCAATCACAAGTAATATCACTGCGGTAGTAACGGTTGCCGATAATGGTGGCTCGAGTGGTCGATTGCGGGAAGAGTTTCCGATTATGCCGCCCGGTGATTTACGAATGGCGCTAGCTGCGCTCTGTAGCGATGATGCCTGGGGTCGTGATTGGGCCGACATCATGCAATATCGCTTTACCAGTGACGGTCCGCTCAATGGCCATGCGCTCGGGAATCTCCTGCTAGCTGCGCTCTGGGATCGTGATGAGGATGTTGTTGTTGGCCTCGAACGTGTTGGTGCGCTCCTCAAAGTCGTGGGGAGAGTTCTTCCGATGAGCGCAGAGCCGCTCGATATCGAAGCGACATTCTCTACTCCTGACGGCGAACGCGTTGAAGCGCTCGGTCAGGTAGCGGTAGCGACCACAGCCGGCCGGTTGGAGGAGCTTCGATTGAAGCCGGCAAATCCAACAACTCGACCAGAGGTACTGGCAGCTCTCACCTCCGCCGATTGGATCACGATGGGTCCTGGCTCTTGGTTCTCAAGCGTCTTGCCACATCTACTAGTGCCCTCCTTGCGCGAGGCAGTCATCGCATCACCTGCTAAGAAAATTCTCCTGCTCAATCTCGATTCCAATCGGGAGAGTTCAGCAGCGGGGGAGTATGCCGGTTATTCGCCGGTCGAACACTGCGCAATTCTCGAGCAGTATGCGCCAGAGCTCCGCTTTGATCTCGTTATTGCCGATAGGCACTTGGCGGGACGAGGCGAGCTCGCCCGGTATTTGGATGACCGTGGCTGCACCTATCTTGAGGCCGATTTACGAGATGATCAGGTAGCGATTCACCATAGCGGTGCGAAATTAGCCTCAACTTTCGCTCACATTGCTCGAGAAATGCTGGTTTGATATCCCCATGGCAATGACGGCAGCGGTCAAGGATGAGCTCAGTAGGCTCACGGTTACCAAGCCATGCTGTCGCAAGGCCGAGGTCTCATCTCTGCTGCGCTTTGCGGGCGGACTTCATATCGCCTCCGGCAAAGTGGTTATCGAGGTAGAGCTCGACACCTCACAATCTGCTCGCCGCCTGAAGAAAGATATCGCCGATATCTATGGCCATGACTCTGATCTTGCGGTACTGACATCAAGCGGTCTGCGCAAAGGTTCGCGTTATGTAGTTCGCGTTATTGAAGCGGGCGAAGCGTTGGCCCGTCAAACAGGTCTCATCGATGCCAATGGTCGCCCGATTCGTGGTCTGCCGCCACAAGTTGTTGCTGCAAATGTCTGCGATGCAGAGGCGGCGTGGCGTGGCGCATTTATCGCTCATGGTTCGCTTACTGAACCCGGTCGCTCATCATCACTAGAGATCACCTGCCCAGGCCCAGAGGCAGCACTTGCTCTTGTCGGTGCCGCGCGACGTCTCAATATTGCAGCAAAGGCCCGTGAAGTGCGCGGCGTAGATCGAGTTGTTATTCGCGATGGCGATGCTATCGGCTCACGCCTTACTCGTTTAGGCGCGCATGAGAGCGTTCTCGCCTGGGAAGAGCGAAGGATGCGACGCGAAGTACGCGCCACCGCCAACCGGTTAGCGAACTTTGATGATGCAAATCTCCGGCGTTCTGCGCGGGCAGCTGTTGCCGCGGCAGCTCGAGTGCAACGTGCGATGGAGATTCTCGGACCTTCGATTCCAGAGCACCTCAAAGAGGCGGGCGAACTTCGTATCGCTCACGGCCAAGCCTCGCTCGAAGAACTTGGATCGCTCGCATCTCCGCCGATGACAAAGGATGCTATCGCCGGACGAATTCGCCGCTTACTCGCCATGGCCGATAAGCGCGCTGGTGAGCTTGGAATCCCAGATACTGAGGCGGGCCTCTCACCAGACCTACTCGGCGAGTAGAGCGGTAGCCTCAATCGGGGCTGGTATCCTTTGCTCGTCCCAGCGTTGTGGCGCAAGTAAAGCCACCTATCTGGATCCATTGAATCTCCACCTCATATGGACCTGGGCTCATTACGCGAAACTCCACACATTTATATGAACGAGGTTGAACAATGATTAATGTCGGAATCAACGGTTTTGGTCGTATCGGGCGTAACTTCTTCCGCGCCGCACTCACCAACCCAAATATCAATATCGTAGGTATCAACGACCTTACAGATAATGCCACGCTGGCACATCTCTTGAAGTATGACTCAATCCTCGGCCGCCTCGGCCTCGAGGTTTCTCATACAGAAGACACAATCACCGTCGGCGGCAAGACTATTAAGGTCTTCGCAGACCGCGATCCTGCAAATCTTCCATGGGCTTCAGTCGGAGCAGATATCGTTATCGAATCTACAGGCCACTTCACTAAGGCAGCGGATGCAAAGAAGCACATCACAGCCGGTGCAAAGAAGGTCATCATCTCAGCGCCAGCGACAGATGAGGACATCACCATCGTTATGGGCGTCAATCATGAGAAGTACGACCCAGCAAACCACAACGTGATCTCAAATGCTTCATGTACCACCAACTGCCTTGCGCCAATGGCCAAGGTTCTCGATGAAGAGTTCGGAATCGTTCGCGGCTTGATGACAACAATTCACGCTTACACCAACGACCAGGTAATCCTCGACTTCCCACATAAGGATCTCCGTCGTGCGCGTGCAGCAGCGACAAACATCATCCCAAGCTCAACTGGTGCTGCGAAGGCGATCTCACTCGTACTTCCACAGCTCAAGGGCAAGCTCGATGGATTCGCAATGCGAGTTCCAGTTCCAACTGGCTCAGCTACTGACCTCACAGTCGAGCTTGCCAAGGAGGCAACCGCAGAGCAGATCAATGCAGCGATGAAGAAGGCTGCCGAAGGTTCGCTCAAGGGCTTCCTCTCATATACAGAGGATCCAATTGTCTCTTCAGATATCGTCACTGATCCATCTTCATGTATCTTCGATGCGCAGCTCACAAAGGCGATCGGAACAACTGTGAAGGTTGTTGGTTGGTACGACAACGAGTGGGGCTACTCAAACCGCCTCGTCGATCTCGTTGGTTATGTAGGAAAGAGCCTCTAATTTAAATGACTACTTTGGCTGACCTAGATGTAACCGGCAAGCGCGTATTCCTTCGCTGTGACCTTAATGTTCCTTTGAAAGAAGGAGTGATCACAGATGATGGACGCATCCGCGCTTCGCTTCCAACAATTAACGCGCTCCTTGCAAAAGGTGCATCGCTGGTAATTGCGGCACATCTAGGTCGGCCAAAGGGTGAGGCAAAGCCAGAGTTATCACTTGCGCCCATTGCAGTCCGACTTTCAGAGCTTCTCGGTAAGCCGGTGAAATTTGCTGGCGCAATTACCGGTAGCGATGTCACTGCAGCGGCGCAATCACTTGCTGCTGGTGAAATCCTGCTCCTAGAAAACATCCGATTTAGCGCAGCTGAGACCTCAAAGGAAGAGTCAGAGCGGGCAGCACTTGCCGCAGAGCTTGCGAAACTTGCTGATGTCTATGTTGGCGATGGGTTTGGCGCCGTTCACCGCAAGCATGCATCAGTTTTTGATCTGCCAAAGCTTTTGCCGCATGCAGCAGGAACACTTGTTGCAGCAGAGGTTGAAGTACTTAAGAAGCTCACTACTGAGCCAGCTCGTCCTTACGGTGTAGTTCTTGGTGGCGCAAAGGTCTCAGATAAGCTCGGTGTTATTTCTAACTTGCTCGGCAAAGTTGATGTGATGGCAATCGGTGGCGGAATGGTCTTTACCTTCCTTGCCGCACAAGGCAAAGAGATTGGTAAGTCGCTCGTTGAAGCAGAGATGCTCGATACCGTGCGCGGACTTATTAACGAGGCGGAAGCGAAGAACGTTCGTCTCGTACTCCCAACAGATATCGTCGTTGCCCCTGCTTTCGCTCCAGATTCACCAGCGACCATAGTCGCAGCAGATGCAATCCCTGCAGATCAGATGGGCCTTGATATTGGACCAGATTCGGCCAACAACTTTGCGGCAGCTATTCGTGAATGTAAGACCGTCTTCTGGAATGGCCCAATGGGCGTCTTTGAATTCGCCGCATTCGCTAACGGAACAAAGGTTGTCGCAGCGGCGCTTACCGAAGTTTCTGGAATCTCTGTCGTTGGCGGCGGCGATTCTGCAGCTGCAGTACGCGCACTTGGCTTTAAGGATGAGCAATTTGGTTACATCTCAACTGGCGGTGGTGCATCTCTAGAATACTTAGAGGGCAAGGAACTCCCTGGCCTCAAGGCGCTCGATCTCTAATTTTCTTTTCAAGAATCAACTACTAAGGAGCAACTCATGCGTAAGCCATTGATGGCAGGTAACTGGAAGATGAACCTCAATCACCTTGAGGCTATCGCGGTTGCACAGAAGCTCGTCTATTCACTCTCCGATGCCGATTACGATGCTGTCGACGTGGCAGTGATTCCGCCATTTACCGATATCCGTTCGATTCAAACTATGGTCGATGGTGATCGTCTTCGCCTCCAATATGGCGCGCAAGATCTCTCGCCAGAGGCATCAGGTGCTTTTACTGGCGAGATCTCAGGTTCGATGTTGGCTAAACTTGGCTGCACATTTGTCGTCATCGGCCACTCTGAGCGTCGCGCAATTCACCATGAAGACGATGCTCTTATCAACCGTAAGATCAAGGCTGCTCTCGCTAATGAACTCACACCTATCTTCTGCGTTGGTGAAGAACTCTCAGTACGCGAATCCGGCACACATGTCTCTCACGTAATTCGCCAGGTACGCGCGGGCCTTGAGGGCTTTACCAAGCCAGAGTTGAAGAAGATTGTTATCGCATACGAGCCAGTCTGGGCGATCGGCACCGGAAAGACTGCCACCCCGGAAGATGCTCAAGAAGTTTGTGCAGCCATCCGTGAAGAGATCGAGCAGATTGGTTCAGCAGAGATCGCCTCCAATATGCGCATCCTCTACGGTGGCTCGGTGAAGTCCTCTAATATTGTTGAAATCATGAAGCAAGAGGATGTTGATGGAGCCCTCATCGGCGGCGCCAGCCTAGACCCTGAGGAATTGGCGAAAATTGCCAAGTTCTACGCGGTAGCCGAGTAAGGGTTCGCTCGATTTCTTCGCTATCCTTACCATCTGAACTTAAGGGGAGTAATCCGTGTCTTTAGCGCTATCTATCTTTCTCGTGATCACCAGCATCTTGATGATCCTGCTCGTCCTCCTTCACAAGGGAAAGGGCTCAGGCCTCTCTGACCTCTTCGGTGGTGGAATCTCATCTAACTACGGCGGTTCGTCAGTAGTAGAGCGAAATCTCGATCGCATCACAATCGTCGTCGGCGGACTCTGGTTTGCTGGCGTAGTCGCACTCTCACTCGTTTTGAAGGGTTAATCCATGGCAAGTGCAATTCGTGGAAGTCGTGTCGGCGCTGGCCCAATGGGCGAGGCGGAGCGTGGCGATCAGATCGAACGCGCAACGGTCTCTTACTGGTGCGCTAAAGGCCATGAAGTTCGACCATCGTTTGCCGTTGAAGAGACAGTTGTTATTCCAGCTGAATGGGATTGCCCAAAGTGCGGTCTGCCAGCAGGTCGTGATCGCAACAATCCACCAAGTGCAGTTGTCAATGTTCCCTACAAGACACACCTCGCCTATGTGAAAGAGCGTCGTACCGATGCTGAAGGTGCGAAGATACTTGAAGATGCGCTCCGCAAACTACGCGGCGACGATATCGAGTAGTTGTTAGAGCGCTCTCGCAGCGTTAAGAATTTCCTCAATGCCCGCACTGCGGTTCTTCAGATGAAGGCGCAGGAGCGGGTATTGTCTCTTTGCAAGCGCTCTTCCATCACCGAGACCTTGTGCCGCAACGAGAGTTGCAAATGAGAAGTTTCGACCGGGGATCGCGAAGTCAATCTCACACTCACCGGTTATCTGGATAAAAGTTCCATTTGGTTGGCCCGCTTTGTGGAATTGTCCGGTTGAATGCATAAAGCGCGGTCCCCAGCCAAAGGTAGTTGGCTTACCGGATGCGCTAGCGATAATGGCGCGAAGCTCTTCCAACTTAACATCATCTCTGCGATCTAGATACGCCATGATTGCGATATAGCCACCATCTTCTACCGCCGCGATGATCTCGCGTAGCGCGGTTGAGATCGAACTCCCTGCGCCAAAGATTTCTACTGAGCCTTCTTCGGCGGTTGTGGTCAAAGTTGGCTGAACAACGTCACCAGAACTCTGCCACTCCTTGAGAAGAGCCAACGTCTGCTCTTTCGCTTCAGTGACATTAGGTTGATTAAATGGATCGATACCGAGTGCTGCACCAAGAATCGCAGTAACCCACTCCCAGAATATGAAGTGAGCGCCTAGGGGAGCGGTGACGTTGAGATCAGCGCCTGACTCGGCGAAAGCTACGGTAAATGGATTTCCAATTTCGCCTGCAGCAACCGATTCGGTAACAACTGGGAGCCGACCTTTCCCATCTTTACCGGTTGACTCGGCGATGAGCTGCTCGATCCAATCAGAGAGGCCCGGAACATTTGATCCTGTATCAGTGAAGGCGAGATATTGACCTGCGACCTCGCTCAATAGATATGCGACATCGATAATTGTGCCGTCATCGCTCAGAAAATCTGCTTTCGCTCGCGCCGCATCATCGAGAACTCGCCAGATATCAATCCCAGCTAAGACCGCTGGCACTACACCGAAGGCACTCAGCGCGCTAAAACGTCCCCCAACGTTAGGGTCGGCATTAATCACTGAGAAACCGGCGGATCGGACTTCGATATCGAGTGGCGAACCTGGATCGGTGACGAAGATGATGTGCTCGGTCGCCTTGAGACCGGCTTCAACGATTGTGGCCTCAAAGAAGGCGCGCTGCGAAGAAGTCTCTATAGTTGATCCAGATTTCGAACTGACCACAAAGACGGTCTTCGATAGATCACCCTCGAGCGCATGAGCAATGTAATGCGGATCGGTTGAATCTACGATTGTTATCGGCCGCTGATAAGTTTTAGCTAATACCTCAGGCGCTAGCGATGATCCACCCATTCCGCAGAGAACAACATGGTTCTTATCCGAGAATTTGCGAGCGAGTTCGGTAATTTCATCTTTAAGAGAGAGCGAGGTGGATGGTAGATCCACCCAATTAAGTCGAATTGCAGCCTCTTGCGCTGCCTGCGGACCCCAAGTCATTGGATCTTTCGCTGCGATAGCCTGATGCGCCTGCTGTAGGAATTTATAGCGAGGAGAGTTGCGATCTACTCGCGCAAGGGAAGGGCCGGAGATATTGATGGTCACGGTGACTCCTTACTTAAGAGCAGCTTCAATATCAGCAACGATGCGATCTACAGTGAAACCAAACTCGGTAAAGAGCTTTGCCGCTCCAGCAGATGCGCCAAAATGGTCGATAGAGATAATCACGCCGTTATCGCCGACATAGTCACGCCAACCTTGAGATATTCCAGCTTCAACGCTTGCTCGAACCTTGGCGCTCTTTGGGAGGACGTTTTCGCGATAGGAGAGTGGTTGCTCGTTGAACCACTCAAGACATGGCGCACTCACGACTCGGGTTGCGATGCCCTTACCTTCGAGGGCGCTCTGAGAATCGAGAGCTAGTGCAACCTCAGAGCCGGTAGCGATAATGACGACCTCCGGGCTCCTAGATGCCTCTTTCAAAATGTAAGCGCCTTTATCGACTCCGGTGGCGGAGCCATGACTTGCTCGGTCGACGGTGCGAAGATTCTGACGAGAGAGGAAGAGGCCAGCCGGCTTCTTGCGATTCAAAATCGACTTCCAAGCCTCTCGTACCTCATTGCCATCTGCCGGGCGGATAACTGCAAAGTTTGGAATGGCGCGCATCGCAGCTAGATGTTCGATTGGTTGGTGGGTTGGCCCATCCTCACCGAGACCAATTGAATCGTGGGTCCAGATAAAAGTGGTTGGAATATCCATCAGCGCAGCAAGGCGTGCAGTAGGGCGCATATAGTCGCTGAAGACAGCGAAGGTGCCACCGAAAGTTCGAGTCAATCCGTGGAGCGTGATGCCGTTGAGAATAGAACCCATTGCATGTTCGCGAATACCGAAATGGATGATACGTCCATATGGATCTGCATCTTTCATCTCACTTGTGGCTGGCAAGAATGACTTACCGCCTTCGATAGTGGTGTTATTGGATTCAGCTAGATCTGCCGAGCCACCCCAGAACTCTGGAAGCGCCTTTGCAATTGCATTGATGACATGGCCAGATGCTGCGCGAGTTGCTAGATCTTTCCCTGCCTCAAACTCCGGAAGGTTGGCATCCCATTGCGCCGGGAGCTCGCGATTCATTAAACGATCGAGGAGAGACGCCTTATCTTTATTCTCCGATCTCCACTTTTCAAATTTCACGTTCCAATCACCACGTACCTCCGCGCCACGATCTTTAACTTTACGAACATGGGCAAATACGTCAGCAGGAAGAGCGAACTTCTCATCCGGGTTTAAACCAAGTTCAACCTTGGTGGCTGCAATCTCTTCATCTCCGAGAGCCGAGCCATGAGACTTGGCTGTTCCACGCAACTTTGGCGCAGGCCAAGCGATGACGGAGTGAAGTCGGATTAGCGATGGCTTACTCTTCTCCGCTTTTGCTGCGAGGATCGCTAAATCGAGAGCTGCGAGATCGACATTGCCATCTGCCTGTGCTGCAACCTCTTGGACATGCCAACCATATGCGCGATAACGCGCTGCAACATCTTCGGTAAATGAGACATGGGTGTCGCCCTCAATTGAGATGCGGTTGTCGTCATAGATCATATTGAGATTACCGAGGGCTTGTGTGCCCGCTAGTGATGATGCCTCAGCGCTCACACCTTCTTGCAAATCCCCATCGGAGCAGAGCACCCAGATATCGTGATCGAAGAGTGATTGACCTGCGGGAGCGGTGGCATCAAGGAGCCCACGCTCATAGCGAGCGGCCATCGCCATTCCGACGGCAGTTGCTACACCAGCGCCGAGCGGACCAGTTGTTGTCTCAACGCCTGCGGTATGTCCATATTCAGGATGACCTGGAGTGAGTGAGCCCCAAGTTCGGAAAGATTGCATATCTTCCATCTCGAGGCCGTAGCCACTAAAGAATAATTGCGTGTAGAGCGTAAGCGATGAGTGTCCGCACGAGAGTATGAAGCGATCGCGACCGAGCCACTGTGGATCTGAAGGATCATGGCGAAGGTGGCGCTGGAAGAGATTGTAGGCAACAGGTGCGAGCGACATTGCAGTTCCAGGGTGGCCGTTGCCAACTTTCTGCACTGCATCCATAGCCAAGGCACGTGCATAAGCAACTGCGCGATCGTCAAGCTCTGTCCATCCGGTAATTGCTGACATGTTTCTCTCCTGTTACTTATTTCCAACGGTATAGAACTGGGTAAGACGGACTCGCCAGGCAGCGATCCATAAGAGGGCAGAGCCCAAAAGATGGAGAATCACTAGAACCTCAGGTACGCCAAGAAGATACTGGGCATAGCCAATGACACCTTGTATCAAAGTGATTGCGAGAAAGATTGATAGATATCGCTGAGTATCGGATGCAAAGTTCGCCACCTTCTTGTAGATACCGAAGATGGTCAGAAGAATGAGAGCGACAACAAGATATCCATGAATAGCTGCAACCAATGAGACAGCAATATCCAACCGAGGGGTCTCTGAATCTCCAGCATGCGGTCCTGCCCCGGTTACTAATGTTCCCGCAACGATTACAAGAAATGTCAGAGCGGTATGTGCTGAAAGATATTTCGAACGCACCGGTGCGCTTATTCGCGTTGCATAGCTTCGAACAACGAGAGAATGGGCGGCAGCGATAAGGATGATCGAGAGAATAAAGTGTGATGCGACGGCGAGTGGATTGAGATTTGTGAGCACGGTGATTCCGCCGAGAATCGCTTGGCCGAAAATTCCAGCGATCTGTGAGAGAGCTAAGAGCCGTAGATCCCGCCGCTTTGCCCTAATGACAATAATTAAAGTAGCGAGAGCGGCGAATAAGAGCGCAAAGGTGAGGAGGCGATTTCCAAACTCAACCCACGCATGGAAAGCACCTTCAGCCTGGCCTTCAACGGGGAAATATGAGTCGGTGGTGCACTCAGGCCAGGTTGGGCAGCCGAGGCCAGATCCGGTAACTCGAACCGCGCCGCCGGTAAGGACGAGGACCGCTTGGAGAGTGAGCAATAGGCGTGCTGCGGGGGTCAGTAGGCGGGTCACTCGCATAGCCCTAGCCTACGGCAGGGGGGATATCCGCGCGCTCAACTGGCGAGCAGCCTTGAATTAAGACACAATGATGTTGTGAAAATCGATGAGCTGAGTACCCGCGATGCGGTCGCGCGCTCGGTTCTCGAAAATGGCCCATCGACCGCAGTCGCCATCGGCGAGCGGTTGGCGCTGACCCCGGCCGGGGTGCGCCGCCACCTCGATCACTTAATCGCAGATGGAATCTTGGAGGCTCGCGATCCCCATATTGCGCTCACACGTGGTCGTGGCCGGCCATCGAAAGTCTTTGTGATGACTGATTCTGGGCGCGAGAAGTTTGAACACTCTTATGACGACTTAGCTGTCGCAGCTCTCAAATTTATCACCGCGCAATCTGGACCACACCTCGTCAGCATCTTTGCAAAGTTTCGCGCAGATGAGATGGGTAGGCGAGCAGATGCATTACTAGCCAAGAAAAGTAACAAGACAGAGGCGTTAGCGGAATTCTTGACCGATGAAGGTTATGCCGCCAGCGTTGAAAGTCGCGGTCTCGGTGAAGAAATTTGTCAGCACCACTGCCCAATTGCACATGTGGCGGCGGAATTTCCGCAGCTCTGTGAGGCAGAGACCGAACTCTTTTCGCGTGTTCTCGGCACTCACGTTCAGCGCTTAGCAACCATCGCCCATGGTGATGGTGTCTGTACGACTTTTATTCCAAAGAAAAATTCAACACCCCAACTCACGTCTGGAAAGGCGCGCTCATGACAACTGCACACCCAGAGCTCGAAGGCCTCGGCAACTACGAATACGGTTGGTCTGATGGCAATGATGCTGGTACCAATGCAAAACGCGGACTCAATGAAGAGGTAGTCCGTGATATCAGCGCGAAGAAGTCTGAGCCGCAGTGGATGCTCGACCTTCGCCTTAAGGGCTTAGCGCTCTTCGATAAGAAGCCGATGCCGTCATGGGGATCAGATCTCTCTGGCATCTTCTTCGACACTATTAAGTACTTCGTGCGCTCGACCGAGAAGCAGGCGGCAACATGGGATGACCTGCCAGAGGAGATTAAGAACACCTACGATCGCCTCGGAATTCCAGAGGCTGAGAAGCAGCGCCTCGTCTCAGGCGTAGCTGCACAGTATGAATCTGAAGTTGTCTATCACTCAATCCGAGAAGATCTTGAGAAGCAGGGTGTTATCTTCCTTGATACCGATAGCGGTCTTAAGCAGCACCCAGAGCTCTTTAAAGAGTACTTCGGAACAGTTATCCCCGTTGGTGATAACAAGTTTGCAGCTCTCAACACCTCGGTCTGGTCAGGTGGCTCATTTATCTATGTACCAAAGGGTGTTCATGTCGATATCCCGCTCCAAGCTTACTTCCGCATCAATACCGAGAATATGGGTCAATTCGAACGCACATTGATTATCGCCGACGAGGATTCATATATTCATTATGTAGAAGGTTGCACCGCACCGATCTACAAGTCGGATTCTCTCCACTCAGCAGTTGTTGAGATTATCGTCAAGAAGGGCGCCCGCGTCCGTTACACAACAATCCAAAACTGGTCTAACAATGTCTACAACTTGGTAACAAAGCGCGCCATCTGTGAAGAAGGTGCAACCATGGAGTGGGTCGATGGAAATATCGGTTCTAAGGTGACAATGAAGTATCCAGCTGTGATGTTGATGGGTCCTCATGCCAAGGGCGAGACTCTCTCACTCGCATTTGCCGGCCCTGGCCAGCATCAAGATTCTGGCGCCAAGATGGTTCACGCTGCTCCATATACATCTTCATCAGTTATCTCAAAGTCGGTAGCTCGCGGCGGTGGTCGCACCTCCTATCGCGGTCTGGTGCAGATCAATGAAGGAGCGCACCACTCTGCCTCTACCGTGAAGTGCGATGCGCTCTTGGTAGACACCATCTCTCGCTCGGATACCTATCCATATGTAGATATTCGCGAAGATGATGTTTCGATGGGACATGAAGCTACCGTTTCAAAGATCTCTGATGACCAACTCTTTTATTTAATGTCACGTGGCCTCAATGAAGATGAAGCGATGGCGATGATTGTTCGCGGCTTTATCGAACCAATTGCCCGCGAATTGCCGATGGAGTATGCACTTGAGCTCAACCGCTTGATCGAGCTTCAAATGGAAGGAGCAGTTGGCTAAATGTCTACTCTCCAATCAAACCTCTTAGAAAACCATACGCCGACGGGACGTGAAGAGGCATGGCGCTTTACTCCACTGAAGCGGTTAGCAGGCCTTCACGATGGCAGCGCAACTCCTGAAGCGCGCGAGTCGCTCACTCTTAATGGCATCGCCTCACCCGGTGTCTCGTTTCAACGTGGTTCAGTGGTTGCGGCGTCAGCTAGCGATGATGCAATTGTCAATCGAATCCGAAACTTCACATCGGAAGGCGCGCTCTTAACAATCGATAAAGATATACAGGTAGCAGAGCCGATCTTCCTCAACCGCTGTTGTGGTGGAACAACTACTGCAGAGCTCTCTCGAGTACAGATCAAAGTAGGAGCGCACGCCAAGGCGACAGTTATCCTTGAAAATACCGGTGATACCCACTTAGCGGAAGATCTTGAAATCATTCTCGAGCCAGGTGCAGATCTCACCTTTATCTCTCTTCAAGAGTGGGGATCAAAGGCTGTCTATGCCGCAACCCATAACGCAATCATTGACCGTGATGCATCCCTGAAAGCGATACATGTGACGGTCGGCGGAGATGTAGTGCGCCTACTTCCTAAGGTTGAGTTTGTAGGTCCAGGTGCTTCGGCAGATCTCCAAGGCGTTTACTTTGCGACGGCAGGTCAGTTCTTTGAACACCGGATGTTTGTAGATCACGCCGTTCCACATGCGAAGTCAAATGTGAACTACAAGGGCGCTCTCGCCGGTAGAGATTCACACACTGTATGGATTGGCGATGTCTATATCCGAGCCGCAGCTGAGGGAACCGACACTTACGAGCTCAACCGCAACCTCCTCCTCACCGATGGTGCGCGCGCAGATTCTGTGCCGAACCTTGAGATTGAGACCGGAGAGATTGTTGGCGCGGGCCACGCCTCTACAACCGGTCGCTTCGATGACGAACAGCTCTTCTACTTAATGTCTCGCGGCATTGAAGCAGCAGATGCGCGTCGCCTCGTCGTCCGCGGATTCTTCAACGAGGTCATCTCACTCATTGGCAGAGAAGATATTCAGGAGCGATTGATGGCGCGTATCGACAATGAACTCGAGAAGGCGGGCAAGTAATGGCCGATCTTTCTCTAGCCTCACTCACCCCCGGCAAGCCAGTTCGCATTGAAAAGGATGGCGAATCTATTTGTGTTGCCCGAATCGGTGATGAGGTCTTCGCAATCGGAGATACCTGTAGCCACTCCGATGCCTCACTTGCAGAGGGTGAAATTACCGACTTTAAGATCGAGTGCTGGCTCCACGGAGCTGAATTTGATCTACGAACTGGAGAGGCGCTCACACCTCCCGCAGTTATGCCAGTAAAGAAATATTCAGTAACCGTTGACGGAGACTCCGTCACGATTGAGAAGTAGTGGAGTCCGCAATGAGCACCCTAGAAATTCGTGGTTTAAAGGTAACTGTTGATACCGAGCAAGGCGTTAAGGAGATTCTTAAGGGAGTCGATCTCACCATCAAGTCAGGGGAGACCCACGCGATTATGGGTCCAAACGGCTCTGGAAAGTCGACCCTCGCCTACTCAATCGCAGGCCATCCAAAATACACAATCACTGACGGAACTGTGACTCTTGATGGTGCAGATGTCCTCGATATGTCAGTTGATGAGCGGGCAAAGGCTGGTCTCTTCCTTGCAATGCAGTACCCAGTTGAGGTTCCCGGCGTCTCAGTCTCTAACTTCTTACGCACCGCAGCTACCGCCCTTCGCGGTGAAGCACCAAAGCTTCGTGAGTGGGTTGGTGAGGTAAAGAGCGCGATGGAGGGTCTCAAGATGGATCCTTCATTTGCTCAGCGCAATGTCAACGAAGGATTCTCTGGTGGCGAGAAGAAGCGCCACGAGATTATGCAACTCGAACTCCTCAAGCCAAAGTTTGCAATTCTCGACGAGACTGACTCAGGACTCGACGTTGACGCGCTCCGTATTGTCTCTGAAGGAGTCGTTCGCGCAAAGGCAGCCAATAACCTCGGCGTACTTCTCATTACTCACTACACCAGAATCCTCCGCTACATCCAGCCAGACTTCGTCCACGTCTTTGCTGCCGGCAAGGTTGTAGAGCAGGGCGGACCTGAGCTTGCTGAAAAGCTTGAGGCAAATGGCTATGCGGAGTATGTAGGCGCTTAACAATGACTCTCAATGCGCTTGCCATCCGAAGTGATTTTCCGATCTTTCAGCGGACGATTCGCGATGGCAAGCGCCTGGTCTATTTAGATTCCGGCGCAACTAGCCAGAAGCCGCAATCTGTAATTGATGCCGAGCTCGATTTCTACCGTCTCCATAATGCGGCGGTACATCGAGGCGCTCACCAATTGGCAGAAGAAGCGACCGATATCTATGAAGGTGCGCGAGAGATTGTCGCCAACTTTATCGGCGCTGCGGTAGATGAAGTTGTCTTTACCAAAGGTGCAACCGAGTCACTCAACCTCGTAGCCTACGCAATGGGTAATGCACCGGTTGGAAATCGCTTCCATCTCACCAACGGTGACGGAATTGTGGTTACCGAGATGGAGCATCACGCCAATCTCATTCCTTGGCAGCAGCTCGCCGCGCGCACGGGAGCTTCTCTCTCTTGGTTCGATGTCACTCCTGAGGGTCGCTTAGATCTATCGAATATCGATTCGATCATCACCGAGAAGACCAAGGTAGTTGCGCTCACTCATCAATCGAATGTGCTCGGAACGATCAATCCGCTTGCGGCGATTATTAAGCGTGCTCATCAGGTTGGAGCCGTGGTTGTTCTCGATGCTTGCCAATCGGTTCCACATATGAAAGTCGATGTGAAGAATCTTGATATCGATTTTCTGGCATTCTCCGGACATAAAGCGTTGGGACCAACTGGAATAGGCATCCTCTGGGGGAGAGCTTCGCTCTTGGCAGAGCTACCGCCATTCCTTACCGGTGGCTCAATGATTGAGACGGTCACTATGACTGGCGCGACGTGGGCGCCAGCGCCCAAGAAGTTTGAGGCGGGAGTTCCAAATATGGCGCAGGCAGCTGGGCTAGGTGCTGCGCTGACCTATCTCTCAAAAATTGGAATCGAAAATGTGCATGCACACGAGCTCGCGCTCACCAAATATCTCTTGGAAGGCCTTACCGCTATTGATGGAGTTGGCATAGTTGGTCCAACTTCAACCAATGATCGTGGTGGTTCAATCTCATTTACTATCGGTGATATTCATCCACATGATGTCGGACAGTTTTTAGATAGCCAAGGAATCGCTGTACGTACTGGACATCACTGCGCTTGGCCGTTAAACCGTAAGATGGGTGTTGTGGCTACGACGCGCGCATCACTCTATCTCTATAACGATATTGCAGATTGCGATGCTCTTCTAGCTGGCGTTCAAGATGCGCAGAGATACTTTGGTCGCTAATGCAACTCGATAATCTCTATCAAGAGGTGATTCTCGACCATTATAAGAATCCCCAGAATAAGTCGCTCGCTTCCGATAATGATGCTCAAGTGCATCATGTCAATCCCAGTTGTGGCGATGAGGTCACACTTGGTGTCAAGTTTGATGGAGATCGCGTAGCATCAATCAATTGGGAGGGCGTTGGCTGTTCAATCTCGCAGGCCAGTACCTCAATTATGAGCGACCTACTAGCCGGGAAAACTCTCGCTGAGGCGGCGAGTATCTCCGATAACTTTCTCCACCTTATGCAGAGCAAAGGTGGCGAGGAGGGTGATCCAGAGATTTTGGAGGATGCGGTTGCTCTCGCCGGTGTCTCCAAGTACCCCGCGAGAATTAAGTGCGCTCTTCTAGGCTGGATGGCTTTCAAGGATGCATCGGTGCAAGCACATAGTAAAGAAACGAACTAGGATAGGCATATGAGCGCACAAGTAGCAGATGTAACTGAGGCGATGAAGGATGTAGTTGATCCTGAGCTCGGAATCAACGTGGTTGATCTGGGTCTCATCTACGATGCGATGGTCGACGAGAACAACATCGCTGTACTCAACATGACTCTCACTTCAGCGGCTTGCCCTTTGCAGGATGTGATTGAGGATCAGACTCGTGCTGCGCTGGCACCTTTAGTTGATGACGTGAAGATTAACTGGGTCTGGATGCCACCTTGGGGTCCCGATAAGATCACCGACGATGGTCGAGAGCAGTTACGCGCACTTGGCTTCACCGTTTAATTAGAGGATGAGCCAACACGCAGTGTGGATGGCGATGCGGTCCATGACTGCAGATCCATCCGTTAAGTCACAGAAACTTAAAGCCGGAACCTTCCGCCGCATCATCGGCTATGCAAAGCCCTACAAGCGCCATATCGCGCTCTTTCTAGTAACAGTGATTATCGATGCGATTTTGATTATTAGCACACCGTTAATTCTTCGCAAATTAATCGATGATGCAGTAATCCCTGGAAACGCAAGCCTCGTAACTCAGTTAGCGCTAGCTGTTGGCGGCTTAGCAATTCTCGATGCGCTCTTCAATGTGGTGGGGCGTTGGTTCTCGGCCCGGGTCGGCGAAGGCCTTATCTTTGATCTGCGCACTCAACTATTCACCCATGTGCAGAGCCAATCTGTCGCATTCTTTACGCGCACTCAGACAGGCTCGCTAATCTCACGATTGAATTCCGATGTCATGGGCGCTCAACAGGCCTTCACCTCGACGTTATCGAGCGTAGTGAGCAATGGCTTCACCTTGATCCTTGTCGCCGGAACTATGTTCTTCCTCTCGTGGGAGATCACATTAATCGCCTTAATCTTATTGCCGCTCTTTATCTATCCGACTAAGTGGGTCGGTCGAAAGATTCAACAATTAACACGACAATCCTTCGATCTCAACGCCAAGATGTCTAGCACTATGACTGAGCGCTTCAATGTCTCAGGTGCGATCCTCGTCTCGCTCTACGGAAATCCAGCGAGCGAATCAACGCTCTTTTCGCAGCGCGCCCGTAAGGTAGCCGATATCGGTATCCATATGGGAATGCTCAACCGACTCTTCTTTACCTCTCTGACTAGCGTTGCTGCAGTTGCAACTGCAGTTGCCTATGGTTTTGGTGGCCATATGGCGATCAATGGTGACATTAGCGTGGGAACTCTACTTGCGCTCACTGCGCTGTTAGCGAGACTCTATGGTCCGCTCACTGCGCTTTCTAATGTTCGCGTTGAAGTTATGACCTCTCTAGTTTCCTTTGAGCGTATCTTTGAGGTTCTTGATCTCCATCCGATGGTGCAGGAGAGTGAGAACGCAGTTGAATTGAGATCAGGGCCGGCGAATATTGAATTTAGATCGGTTCGCTTTGCCTATCCAAAAGCTGATGAAATTTCGCTGGCGTCGCTTGAATCTGTTGCAAAAACAGAGATTGTTGAGAGCGGTGAAATTCTCAAAGGTATTACCTTCGCAGCCGGTGCAGGTACCCTCACCGCCATCGTTGGGCCGTCGGGTGCCGGTAAGACGACGCTCTCCGCGCTGATTCCTCGTCTCTACGACGTTACCGAAGGCGCGATCACAATCAATGGGAGAGATATTAGAGAATTCACGCTCCAATCGCTACGAGATCAGATTGGTGTGGTCGCGCAAGACCCGCATCTCTTCCATGAAACTATCGCTGAGAATCTACGTTATGCCAAGTGCGATGCAACTGACTCAGAGTTAATTGATGCGTGTAAGTCAGCGCAGATTTGGAACTTAATTGAATCGCTCCCTAATGGTCTCGACACTATGGTGGGAGAGCGCGGCCACCGATTGTCAGGGGGAGAGAAGCAGCGATTAGCGATTGCGCGAATGCTGCTCAAAGCACCTTCGATAGTGATCCTTGATGAGGCTACCGCTCACCTTGATTCAGAGAATGAAGAGTTAGTCCAACTCGCGTTAAAGACCGCTCTCGCTGGTCGCACCTCAATCGTGATTGCCCACCGACTTAGTACCGTCATAGATGCAGATCAGATCATCGTGATTGCAGATGGTGAAATCGCAGAGCAAGGCACCCACCAAGAGTTGATGAAGCGCTCTGGTCTATATTCGGAGCTCTTTGCTCGGCAAGATCTCACGTCGAATTAAAATTCGGCCGTAGATTACGAGCCCGCCGAAGATAAGCCATTGAAGTGCGTAGGCAAAATGTGGTCCATCTGAAAGTTCAGGTAGCGCAGCTGGAACTTCGGGTGTGAGTTCAGGTCGATTACCACCAATGAGATCTAGATAGAATTTAGAATCTATTCCCGTCACAACATTTGATGATTGTGCATTCGCCTCTGAGATCAAACCACCGCTCTTACCGGTTGGAATCGCAAAGAACTTTCCAACTGGCAGTGAGCGATCAAGTCTCAGTCTGCCGGTAATCCTTACCTCTCCGGCCGGAACCGGTGGGAGAGTAGGTTGTTCAGTCGCAGTTGCACCTGCCTGCACCCAACCACGATCGATCCAATAATCAGATCCGTCAGAACCGGTAAAGGCGGTGAGTACTTCAAAGCCATACTTTCCTTCAAAGTACCGGTTGCGAAGGAGGATCTGACGCGTCGAATCAAACTCGCCAACCGCACTCACTATTCGCCATTCATGAGTGGTGACATCTTTGCTTGCAACTTCGATAGGCATAATTGGAAGTTGCGCCTGCGCCTCGATCTGATTATTGCGATCGTGGCGAGCAACGCCTCGGTGGTACTGCCATTGGGCAGCCCAGATGCAGCCAACTATTAAGAGGAGTGCAATGAGCGATTTGAAGAGCGAATAGCTCTCGCGCTTACTCAATTCCGCGTGGCTCCTTGCGGAGAATGTTCGCGCCCGGAAGAACTGTCTCGCGTCCAGCATTGGCGACTACTACAGCAATATATGGAAGGACCATCGCACCAGCGAGGGCAAACCATCGATAAGGACTTGGTAGCGCAACGGTGAGCAGGAAGCAGACGGTGCGAATGATCATTGAGATGAGATAGCGCCGTTGCCGTCCGGCGAGATCGTTCTTCAGGCTCTTGGGCGCTGAGGTGATGGAGAAGCTCCCATTGCCGTTGTTCTCTGCACGATTAGAGGTTCTCATAGCGCAAGAGTATGAGGCGCGAGCCCTAATGGCACCTCCAAAATCGCACTTACGCGGAAGTAACGAGTAAGTTTGCGCACATGAGCGACACTTCTTCTATCGCACTAGTCACCGGCGGCAACCGAGGTATCGGGCTTGCTATCGCCACGAACCTTAAGGCTGCCGGCCACCGAGTTGTCATCACCTATCGAAGCGGGACACCTCCCGAGGGATTTGATGCCGTCCAGATGGATGTGACCTCCTCAGAGTCGGTCGATGCAGGTTTTGCCAGAATTGAGAGCGAGATCGGACAACCTGAGATCATCGTGGCCAACGCAGGCATCACCAAGGACACCTTGGTGATGCGAATGAGCGATGAAGATTTCGAGAGCGTGATCAACGCCAACCTCACCGGCGCGTTTCGCGTCGCTAAGCGCGCCACTAAGGGGTTACTCAAACTCAAGCGTGGTCGATTGATCTTTATCGGTTCAGTCGTCGGGGGAGTCGGAGCCGCGGGCCAAGTGAATTACGCGGCCTCAAAGGCTGGATTGGTGGGCATGGCTCGATCTTTCGCCCGCGAACTCGGCAGCCGTGGCATCACCGCAAATGTCGTCGCCCCCGGCTTTGTTGAGACCGATATGACAGCTGAGCTCGATGAGAAACGTCGCTCAGATATTCAAGGACAGGTCCCGCTTGGGCGTTTCTGTAGCGCAGATGAAATCGCCGATGTCGTAACCTTTATCGCATCACCTGAAGCAAGTTACATCACGGGAGCGATCATTCCTGTCGATGGTGGATTAGGAATGGGTCATTGATATGGGAATTCTCCAAGGTAAAAACATCCTCGTCACCGGCGTTCTCACGGATGGCTCTATCGCTTTTCATATCGCCAAGATTGCGCAGGAAGAGGGCGCCAATGTAATCCTCACCGGATTCGGTCGAGGACTAAGTTTGACTACAAGAATTGCCGGCCGCCTTCCAGAGATGCCACCGATCATCGAACTCGATGTGACCAATCAAGAGCATCTCGACGGTTTGGCCGAGCAGGTACGTAAGCACCTGCCACATCTCGATGGCGTTGTGCATTCGATTGGCTTCGCACCTGAGAGCGCCCTAGGCGGCAACTTCCTCAATACGGAGTGGCCTGATGTTTCAACTGCAGTACAGATCTCTGCCTATTCATTGAAATCACTGACCCTTGCCTGTCGCCCACTGATGGCAAATGGGGGTTCGGTGGTAGGTCTCGACTTTGATGCACAAGTTGCTTGGCCGCTCTACGACTGGATGGGTATTGCTAAAGCTGCACTTGAATCAACAAGTCGCTACCTTGCAAAGTACCTTGGTGGCGAGAGCATTCGAGTCAATCTCGTTGCTGCCGGTCCGATCAGCACCGTTGCTGCAAAATCTATTCCAGGATTTGCTCGCTTTAAAGAGCTCTGGGATGAGCGCAGCCCGATGGTCTGGGATGTGACCGATCCAGTTCCAGCTGCACAGGCATCTGTCGCCCTATTGAGTGATTGGTTCCCAAAGACAACCGGTGAAATCATCCACGTTGACGGTGGATATCATGCAATGGGTGGTTAAGAAGTACCTGCTTGCGACTTCTTCGCTCTTACTTCTTTCATTCCTCGCTCTACTACTTACATCGCGTGAAGAGATTTCGCTCGATTACTTTCCGAAAGAAAGTAGCCCGTCGGTAACTCTGACCTGCTTCAACACCTTTGATTCAACGCTCAGAGTGACGATAAAGCCTGAGTGTCCGCCCGGATTGATCTCACTGGGAAGCGGTGCAATTTCTCAAGGCGATTCGCCAACTGCTGAGATCACTCAACTCCACCCCATCCTTGAGGCGCGATTTAGCGCTGCTCAGTCGGCGGCAAAGTTAGAAGGCGTCAATCTCTATATAACTTCAGGCTTTCGTTCGCTCGAACGCCAAGCTCAACTCTTCGCCAACGCCGTGAGCAAATACGGCAGTGAGACCGAAGCTGCTAAATGGGTTCTACCACCACAGTTCTCGCACCACCCGGAAGGGTTGGCGATCGATGTGAACTATCCAGGCGACCGCCCTGGCGCGCAGTGGTTGGAGGAACATGGTGCGCGCTTTGGCCTCTGCCGCGTCTATGCCAATGAATGGTGGCACTTTGAAGGCCCCATCGCCCCGGGCGAGAGCTGTCCGGCGATGGCGGCCAACGCCCTCGTGGATTTGGGCTAATCAGACCCCCTCGGCTAATATTGCCTCAGACCAGTAGCCTCACAGCTGCTGAAAGAGGAGTTCGCACTCCCACCTCTATGGCTCCGGCTGATTGGTTTGTCAGGTAAAACCTCATTGCAGGTTTTCTTGTTTGGTGCGCCTTTTCATTCGGCCGTCGTAGCTACACACGTTAAACCAAACATAGGAGCAAAAATCACCACTGACCCACGCATCAATGATCGAATCCGCACTCCGCAGGTTCGTCTGATTAACTACACAGGCGAGCAGGTTGGAGTTGTAGATATCGAAGCTGCTTTGGCGATGGCGGATGAAATCGGACTCGATCTCGTTGAGATTGCAGCCGAGGCCAATCCACCCGTATGCAAGATCATGGACTTCGGAAAGTACAAATACGAAGTTGCACAGAAGGCACGCGAAGCCCGTCAGAATCAGACCCATATTGTTGTTAAGGAAGTACGCCTTACTCCGAAGATCGAAAATCACGACTATGAGACCAAGCGCTCTGCAGTCGAGAAGTTCCTCAAGGGTGGCGACAAGGTGAAGATCACTATGAAGTTCCGAGGACGAGAGCAAACTCGCCCCGAACTCGGTTTTAAGCTCTTGCAGCGTCTTGCAGAAGATGTAAAAGAGTTTGCCTTTGTTGAGTTCGCGCCAAAGCAAGAGGGGCGAAATATGACAATGGTGTTGGGACCAACAAAGAAGAAGACCGAGGCAGTTGCAGAGCAGAAGGCGGCGCGAGCTGCAAAAGCTAAAGCGGCCGAGATCGCAGCAGAAGAGTAATTTTTATCAACGACGCAGTACGAAGCAATAGGAGAATAAGATGCCAAAGATGAAGACCCATAGTGGCGCGAAGAAGACTTTTCGCGTTACCGGTTCAGGAAAGATCATGCATGAGCGTGCCGGCAAGCGCCACCTTTTGGAGCACAAGTCATCACGTGTTACTCGTCGTATGAGCCAAGAACAGTCCGCAAAGCCAACCGTCACAATGACAGCCAAGCGCATGCTTGGTTTGAAGTAAGGGGGATAACCGATGAGAGTAAAGCGCGGAGTACACGCAGCTAAGAAGCGTCGCACAACCCTCGAGCGTGCCAGCGGTTATCGCGGTCAGCGCTCACGTCTTTTCACAAAGGCGAAGGAGCAAGTCACCCACTCAATGGTCTATGCATTCAATGACCGCAAGGATAAGAAGGGCGACTTCCGTCAGCTCTGGATCCAGCGCATCAATGCAGCAGCTCGTGAGAACGGAATGACATACAACCGCCTCATCCAGGGCCTCAAGCTCTCAGGGCTAGAAGTTGATCGCCGCGTTCTTTCAGATATCGCGACCAATGATCCAGCTGCCTTTAAGGCCCTCGTTGAGGTAGCTCGCACACACGTTGCAGCTGCATCAAAGTAACTTAAAGCGCCACTTAGATTAAATCTAGTTAGCAAATAACCGATGATTGAGAGCCTTCACTCGCCACATGTTGCGCGAGTGAAGGCTCTCATCGGTTCACGGGGAGTCAAGGAGCGGCGAGAAGCTGGTCTCTTCGTAGCTGAAGGTCTGCAGGCAGCTCGCGAGGCGCTTACCTCGAAGAGCCCACCGGTTATCAAAACAATTTATGTGACCACGACCGGCCTACTTAAACTCGCAGAATTCGATCTTAATGAGATTGATATTGTCGAGGTCACCGATGCAGTGATGGCTGAGATGACATCGACGGTAACTCCGCAAGGGATTCTTGCTCTCTGCGTAGTTCCACGGAGAGAGATCACCGAACTCAGCGCAATATCCGCCAAGAAATCATCACGAGTTATTTACCTCCATGAGATACAAGATCCAGGCAATGCCGGGACAATTCTGCGAACGGCTGATGCAATGGGTGTCGATGCGGTGATTACATCGCCAGGTAGCGTTGATATGTACTCGCCTAAAGTTGTTCGAGCTACCGCAGGTTCTCTCTGGCACCTACCTCTCTACGAATCAATTAGCTTCGCCGATCTAGCTTCAATCATGCCGCAGGCGAAACCAATCTTGCTCTCATCTCACGCAACAACTTCAATCCTCGAACTTCCTCTTGAAGATTCATATATCTCCGTCTTTGGCAATGAAGCCAGGGGAGTAGATGCCGCCCATTTAGGTATTTCGCCATCTGCAATCACACCGGTAACGGTTCCTATGCCAGGTCGTGCCGAAAGTCTCAATCTCTCTGCTGCAGCCTCGATAGTTATCTTCACTCTTTCCCGACCGGTCGCAGGTTAGACTTCGCGCTATGAATCCACAGGAAGTACAAGGCTGGGTCAGCGATGCCGCGGCAGCTTTTGCGGGAGCTACCGATCTTGACTCTCTCAAAGTGGCTCGCCTTGCCCATGTTGGAGATAAGGCGCCAATCTCACTCGCATCACGAGCCCTCGGCTCGCTCTCTCCTGAGGAGAAGGCATCAGCTGGAAAGATAATCGGTGAAGCTAAGGCGGAGATTGGCCGACTTCTCGCCGATGCAACCTCTCGCTTAGAGGCCGAGCGCGATGCCCGCGTACTTCTGGAAGAGGTTGTTGATATTACCTTGCCGGTGCAACGGAGCCATCGCGGTGGCTTGCATCCAATTACCATTATTAAGAATGAGGTCTCTGATTTCTTTATCGAGCAGGGATTCTCGGTTGAGGAAGGGCCCGAGCTCGAATCTGGGTGGCTCAACTTCGATGCGCTCAATATTCCAGCAGATCATCCAGCGCGAACTATGCAAGATACCTTTTACATCGAGCCAGTTGAATCAGGTATGGTCCTGCGCACACAAACCTCACCAGTGCAGATTCGCACCATGCTTTCGCAAGAGCCACCTATCTATGTAATCAGTCCAGGCCGTACATTCCGCGCCGATGAGCTCGATGCTACCCATAGCCCAGTCTTCCACCAGGTCGAAGGTTTGGTCATTGATAAAGGCATCACGATGGCTCATCTCAAAGGCACGCTCGATAACTTTGCTCGCCATATGTTTGGTCCAGATGTAACCACACGGCTTCGACCATCGTTCTTTCCCTTCACCGAGCCTAGCGCTGAAGTAGATATCTTCTTCAATGGTCGCTGGATCGAGTGGGGTGGTTGCGGCATGGTTAATCCAAAGGTTCTTGCAACCTGTGGAATCGATACCAATATCTACTCTGGCTTCGCCTTCGGCATGGGCCTTGAGCGCACTCTGATGGTTCGCCATGGCATAACCGATATGCACGACATTGTTGAGGGCGATCTTCGCTTCTCACGTCAGTTTGGAGTGGGGCTCTAAATGCGCGCACCGTTATCGTGGATTAAGGAATTTGCATCGATTCCCGCAGAAATTACCCCCGAGCAAATCTCAGATGCCCTCATTAGAGTTGGTTTTGAGGTTGAAGAGATTATCTATCAAGGAGCAGATCTCACTGGGCCGCTTAAGTTTGGAAAAGTTCTCTCAATCGAAGAGATTACTGAATACAAGAAACCAATTAGATATGTTGGTCTCGATTGCGGAGAAGGCAAGACAAGATTTGTAATCTGTGGCGCTACCAATTTCCAGGTAGGCGACGTGGTTGTGGTGGCCATTCCTGGGGCTGTGCTTCCTGGTAACTTTGCAATATCGGCGCGCGAAACTTACGGCAAGACCTCAGATGGCATGATCTGTTCTGCCCGCGAGCTAGGAATTAGTGATGACCATGCCGGCATCATGACCTTTGCTGAAGGAGCTGTTGAAATTGGCGGTGACGCACTTGTTGCTCTCGAAATCAACGATGTTATCTTCGATATCGCAGTCAATCCTGACCGAGGTTATGCGCTGAGCATTCGCGGAGTTGCCCGCGAGGTAGCTGCCGCGCTCGGTCTGCCATACACCGATCCGATTGAAGCGCTTCGCGCAGTTAAGTTTGAGAATACCGGTACCGGAGTATCGGCCAAGATTGTCGATAAGGATGCAGCCAATATCTTCTACCTCCGCACTCTTGAGAATTTTGATCAGAGCGCGCAGACTCCGTTGTGGATGCGCCGCCGCATTGAGAAGATGGGAATGCGTTCAATCTCGCTAGTTGTAGATATCACCAACTATGTGATGCTCGAACTCGGCCAACCACTCCATGCATTTGATGCCGATAAAATTTCCGGTGGCCTCTCGATTAAACGAGCTGGCTCAACGCAGAAATTCACAACGCTCGATGGTCAAGAGCGCACTCTTGATCCAGATGATTTGATGGTTTGGGATGATAAGAAACCGCTTGCTTTGGCTGGAACTATGGGCGGACTCGAATCTGAAATCACTTCGAGCACCACTCGCATAGCGGTAGAGGCGGTTCGATTTAACCCAGTTGCTATTGCGAAGAACTCTCGTCGCCATAAATTATCTTCTGAAGCCTCTCGCCGACTCGAACGAAGCGTTGATTCATCACTGGCAGAGTTCTCATCTGCTCGCTTTGTTCAACTACTCACATCGCTCTCGTCGGCGACACATGTAGAGACAGTAGTTGATGGTAAGGCTTGGTATGCGCCGCTAGTCATGGTTGATCCTGCCTATATCGCCGCAACGCTCGGCATTGAAATTTCACCGGCGGAGATCGCTAACCACCTGCGATCAGTTGGATGCGATGTTGACGAGAGTAATTTTGAGGTAGATCCGCCATCATGGCGCGCTGATCTACTTCAACCAGCTGACTTCGCCGAAGAAGTCGCTCGCATGGTCGGCTACGATCAAATTCCATCTATCTTGCCACCTCGACCAAAGCGCGCCTCGCTGACGCCTACTCAGAAGCGACGTCGAGCAATCGCAACGATGCTTGCTAGCCGAGGTTTCGCCGAAGTTCAGACATTTCCATTTACCAACCAAGCAACTATCGATTCGATGGGATTTGTCGGTGAGCGAGCTGCGACCTACCGGATAGCCAATCCAATGTCGGAAGAGTTTCCGCTGATGCGAGTGCATCTCGTACCGGGCCTGATTGAGGTGGCGCAGCGAAACATCAGTCGTGGCGCTAAAGATTTCGCCATCTTTGAGATGGGTTCGATCTTCCGTAGTTCGCAGAAGTTAGTACCGGCTATCTCACCTGAACTTGGCAAGCGTCCAGATCAATCAGTAATCGATGCAATTACCGCCAGCGTTCCAACTCAGGCTTTCCATGTTGCAGGTCTATTGGTTGGCAAGAATGAGATCTCGGACTGGCAGGGTCCGGCACGTTCTTACACCTGGCAGGATGCGATTGCTTACGCTCAAGATATTCTGCAACTCTGCAATTTAAAGTGGGAGGTTAAGCGCTCAGATTTTGCCCCGTGGCATCCTGGTCGCTGCGCCGAACTACTTATTGACGGTAAGGCAGTTGCTCATGCTGGCGAGATCCATCCCCGAATCATCGCCGCATACGGACTGCCTGAACGCTCGGTCGCCTTCGCAGTTGGTTTGAGCGCACTTCCTGAAACAGATTTGGTTCGCCCTAATTCGGTTGGAACTATGCCAGCTGCCCTTCAAGATGTCGCGCTGGTCGTGGATTCGACAGTCGCAGCTGGCGATGTCTTGGCTGCGCTTCGCGATGGCGCGGGTGAGCTGCTCGAATCGATCACCCTCTTTGATCGCTACGACAAGATCGGCGATGGGAAGATCTCGCTCGCCTTCTCGCTCGTCTTCCGCGCTCAAGACCGCACCCTTACCGGTGCTGAGGTGAGTGAGGCTCGCGAGGCAGCGGTCGCTGAAGCGAGCAAGCGCACGGGAGCAATTCTCCGAACAATATAAGTGCATATTTATGCATTAATCTGCATAAATATGCTATTATCACGCTATGAAAATCGGAATCATTGGCGGTAGCGGCTACGCCGGCGGCGAACTTCTCCGCTTATTAGCCAACCACCCGCACTTTGAGGTTCTCGCAATCTCGGCCCATTCAAATGCGGGGGAGGCGATTACATCTATCCATCCACAACTTCAAAGTTATGGCGATAGGAAATTTGCTGCATTTTCGCCAGAGTTATTCGCTGAGTGTGACTTAGCATTCCTGGCTCTCCCTCATGGCGAATCCGCAAAGGTGATTGATCAGTTGCCAGAATCGATCAAAATCATCGATCTCGGTGCTGACTTTAGATTGAAGTCCGAAGAATCATGGCAGCGCTATTACGGTGGCGACTATGCAGGATCTTGGGTCTACGGCTTGGCAGATATTCCAGGTAAAAGCACTGAAATTTCTTCGACCAATCGAGTTGCCAATCCTGGTTGCTATGCAACTTCGATTACGTTGGGTGCAGCGCCATCAGCGCCATTTGCCGATCTCTCTGATCTCGTTGTTGTAGCAGCATCTGGTACGACCGGTGCTGGCCGCTCGGCAAAGATTAATCTCATCGCATCAGAAGTCTCTGGCTCGCTTACCTCTTACAAATTCGGTGGCGTTCATCAACATACGCCAGAGATTGAAGAGGCGCTCTCTGCAATTTCAGGGCAAGCGGTTCGGATCTCATTTACACCAATACTTGCTCCGATGCCTCGAGGAATTCTCTCTACAATCACCGTGAAACTCACTAAAAAAGTATCGCTGGAGGAAGTCCGCTCTACATATGAGGAGTACTTCAAAGATTCTCCGTTCGTCACCTTACTTCCTGAAGGTCAGATGCCGAAGACTGCTTCGGTTTTAGGAAGCAACCATGCACATCTCCAGGTTGCAATCGATAGCCATACATCAAGGTTGGTGGTCTCAGTTGCGATCGATAATCTCGGTAAAGGTGCGGCAGCTCAGGCTATCCATAACGCCAATTTAATTGCAGGGATCCCGGCAACAACTGGCCTTCTCCATGATGGTTTCGGCGCATGAGCAGCCAATTACCAAAGGGTTTTCGCGCTGCTGGAATGCATGCCGGATTGAAGATTAGTGGAGCTTATGACTTAACGCTCATTGAGAATCAAGGACCACGCTTTGATGCCGCTGCTGTCTATACGACAAATAAGGTAGTCGCAGCTCCGGTGATCTGGTCGCGTGAGGTTACAAAAGGCGAGATCGTACGTGCTGCGATTCTTAACTCAGGCGGAGCAAATGCTTGTACAGGTCCTGAAGGATTTCTTGATACCCATCGCACTGCAGAGAGGGTTGGCGATCTCCTCGAAATCTCAGCTGGTGAAGTTGTGGTCTGCTCTACCGGACTTATCGGCGAGCGACTGCCGTTGGAAAAAATTCTTGACGGCGCCACCTCGTTGGCAGCCTCCTTACAGGTAGACGCGCTTGAAGATGTTGCTCGCTCAATTATGACCACAGACACCGTGCCAAAGATTGCTGAAATCGAGCGATCTCAAACTCGTACTGTCGGGGTAGCGAAGGGTGCCGGTATGTTAGCGCCGACATTGGCAACAATGCTCTCAGTTGTGATGACCGATGCAATCCTTCCGGCTAACGCTCAGGAGATATTTTCACGAGTCAGCGACCGCACCTTTAATCGAATTGACTCTGATGGCTGCATGTCTACAAATGACACAGTTCTTCTGATGGGTTCTGGTGGATCGGGTATTGAGTTATCTGAGATCGAGATAGAGGCTATTCTCACTGAAATTTGTGGCTCACTCGCAGAGCAATTAATTGAAGATGCCGAAGGTTCGACCAAGACGGTTGCAATCACTGTAGAAGGCGCACGCACTGAATCTGATGCGGTAGAGGTCGCACGTGCTTGCGCGAGAAATAATCTACTTAAATGCGCCATCTTCGGTGGAGATCCCAATTGGGGGCGAGTCTTAGCTGCTGCTGGCACAGCAAACGCTGATATTGATCCGCTGACCATCGATGTTAATCTCAATGGAGTTCAGGTAGCGAAGAACTCTGCGCCATTTGAGGATAAGAGCAAGGTTTCATTCTCGGATCGACTCGTTAATCTCACGATTAATCTCAATCTTGGCTCTGCTGCTGCGACAGTCCGTACCAACGATCTCTCACATGACTATGTGCATGAGAATTCGGCATATTCCACATGAGCGCACCAATTCTTGTAGTTAAATTTGGCGGCCATGCAATGAGCGACAATGATGGTGAATTTGGTCGAAAGTTGGCACGCGCTGTCGCTCAAGGTCTCAAAGTTGTCGTTGTACATGGCGGTGGCCCGCAGATCAACGCTGCTCTCACTGAGGCAGAGATCTCTTCCGAATTTATCGGCGGTTTTCGGGTGACTACGCCTGAGATTTTCGATGTGGTTGAACGGGTACTCTCTAATGAAGTTGGACCACAGTTAGCAACCACCTTGACCGGTTCGGGAGTTGCTGCCCTTTCCATCTCGGGGAGACATTCGGGGACGCTCTTTGGTCAAAGGCAACGCCAGCTCATCAATGGGGAGGCAGCGGAACTTGGCCTGGTTGGTGAGGTTGTTCGCGTCGATACCGCAGCTATTCACGTACTCCTTGATAAGAATGTTGTACCGGTAATTTCTCCGATCGCCAATGACTTAGATTCCGAAGCAGGTCTTAACGTCAATGCTGATATTGCAGCTGCCGCAATTGCGGGCGCGTTAGATGCGGAAGAGTTGATCATCATGACCGATGTGCCAGGAATTTATCGAAATTGGCCCGATACCTCTTCGCTCATTGAATCGATTACCGCAGTTGAGCTCGCTCACATCAAAGGCAGTTTCGCTGAGGGAATGGCGCCAAAAGTTCAGGCATGTCTCGATGCAATCGAAGCTGGCGCTCAAGCAGTACGCATCATCGATGGTCGAGATCCGGAAGCGTTTGCAAAGGCGCTTTCCCACAATGGAGGAACGGTGGTTACCGCATGAAGAGATGGAGCCAGTCGCTTCAATCAAACTATGGAGTCCCATCATTGGAGCTCATCTCGGGCAAAGGGGCGGTGGTTACCGATGCCAAGGGGGTTAGTTATTTAGATTTCCTCGCCGGTATCGCAACTAGCGTTCTGGGCCATGCCCATCCAGCTGTCGTTAAGGCGGTAAGTAAGCAGGTGGCAACGCTCGGCCATGTCAGTAATTTCTACGCACATCCCAATGTAATCGCTTGCGCAGAGAGACTTGTGTCGATGACTGGCGATAAGAGTGCGCGAGTCTTCTTCTGCAATTCAGGGGCGGAGGCCAATGAGGCTGCGTTAAAGCTATCGCGCAAGACTGGTCGGACCAGAATCGTCGCGGCAAAAGAGGCTTTCCATGGTCGCACGATGGGAGCACTCTCACTGACTGGACAGCCAAGTAAGCGAGATCCATTTAAACCACTGATTAAGGGAATTACACACGTTCCCTATGGCGATATGGGGGCGATGCTTAAGAAGGTGAATAAGAAGACCGCGATGGTGATTATCGAACCTGTTATGGGCGAAGCTGGCGTCATAGTTCCGCCACATGGATACCTTCAAGCACTTCGCGAACTCTGTGATGAAACAGGAGCGCTGCTCGTTCTCGATTGTGTTCAGACCGGAATGGGGCGCACGGGTGATTGGTTTGGTTATGAATACTCAGGTATCAAGCCCGATGTAATCACGCTAGCAAAAGGGCTTGGTGGGGGACTACCGCTCGGCGCGATGATTGCGCTCGGAGGCGCTGCCGAACTATTTCAACCCGGAGATCATGGTTCCACATTTGGTGGTAATCCAATTGCTACCGCAGCTGCGATAGCAGTAATCGACACTTTGGAGAGCAAGAAAATTCTTGAGCGAGTCAGTTCAGTAGGCGTTGATTTGATGGCGGATCTCGCGCTGATAGATGGCGTAAAAGAGGTACGTGGCGCCGGACTGCTTATCGGTATTCAATTTATGGAGCCGATTGCCAAGGAAGTTACCGCGCAATGCCAGAAGCTAGGTGTCCTCGTTAATGGCAATAGTGATTCCGTAATTCGCATCGCACCGCCGTTGATTGTTACCGACAGGGAGATCGCAAAATTTCTCAAAGTCTTTGCGGCAAGCGTTGAGAAGGTGAGGGGTAAGTAATGTCTGTAGTAGCAGCTCGTCGCGCCAAAGCGATTGCACTCATCAAGGCCGGGAAAATTTCTTCACAGATCGATTTGGTGAAGGAGTTGAAGAAGGCAGGATTTTCTGTCACTCAGGCAACGGCAAGTCGAGATTTAGAGGAGATTGGTGCAGTTCGCGGACGCGATGGATACACCATTTCCGCGAGCGAGAGCGATTCGATGGCTCGTTCTCTACCCTTGCCAAGTGACTTAATTCTCTCGGTTGAAGCAAGCGGCAATCTTGCCGTAGTGCGAACTCCACCCGGGGGAGCGCAGTTCTTGGCAAGCTCCCTTGATCACTCTGGTATTACCGCAATCATCGGCACAATTGCAGGCGACGACACGGTTCTCGTTGTGGCCCGAAAAGCCACCGGTGGCAGCGAACTCGCGAAAGAATTGCTCTCCTATCGGTCCGCTGGCCGTAGTAGTAAGAAAGGTCGTAGGTAATGGCGCTCTGGGGCGGACGTTTCTCTGATGGGCCAGCCGACGCTGTTTTTGCGCTCTCTCGGAGCGTTCACTTTGATTGGCGTTTGGCACCTTATGACTTGAGATCATCGCTAGCTCACTTGAAGATTTTGGAGTCGAGCGGCTTACTCACATCAGAGATCGCAGCTCAGATTCGAACCGGACTTCGCCAATTGATCTCCGAGGTAGCCGATGGCACCTTCACCGCCATTGATAGTGACGAGGATGTTCATAGCGCGTTAGAGCGTGGTCTGACTGAGAAGTTGGGCGCCATCGGGGGTTCGCTCCGGGCAGGGAGATCAAGAAATGATCAAGTGACAACTGATCTTCGACTTTACGCAATTGATCACATGCTTGAAGTTGGCAACCAAATACTGCAGTTACAACGGGCTTTGATTGCAAAAGCGCAAGAGTATGGCGATGCGCCAGCGCCGGGGTTCACACATCTCCAGCACGCACAACCAATTCTCTTCGGTCATGAGATTGCTAAGCACGTACATGCCTTTGCCCGCGATCTCGATCGAATTAGCGATTGGCTTACCCGAACATCTGTAAGCCCACTCGGATCTGGGGCGTTAGCAGGTTCATCTCTTCCGCTCTCACCAGAGAAGACCGCTGCTGATTTAGGTTTTAGCTCTTCTGCCGGAAATAGTATTGATGGCGTCTCTGATCGCGACTTTGTCGCTGAAGCTCTCTTTATCCTTGCGCTCATTGGTAGCCACCTCTCTCGAATTGGTGAAGAGTGGTGCATCTGGGCGACAACGGAATTTGGTTGGGCGAAAGTTGCAGATGCTTACTCCACCGGTTCATCAATCATGCCGCAGAAGAAGAACCCAGATATGGCTGAACTGGCTCGCGGTAAGGCAGGACGTTTGGTTGGTAATCTCACCGCCTTGCTCACCACGCTTAAGGGTCTGCCCTTTGCCTACAACCGCGATCTCCAAGAAGATAAAGAACCGCTCTTTGATTCCATTGATACTGTCTTGCTAGTTTTGCCGGCAGTCACCGGCATGGTTGCAACGACAGATTTTGACCGCGAGAAGATGGCACTTGCTGCACCGCTCGGTTTCTCATTGGCAACAGAGATTGCAGATTATCTTGTGCGCGCTCACATTCCTTTTGCTCATGCGCACGAAGCCGCTGGTAAGTGTGTAGCGCTCTGCGAATCTTCAGGTCGTCAGCTGCATCAATTGACCGATGCCGAGTTTGCGAAGATTCATCCCTCATTACTGCCTGATGTGCGAGATGTGCTGACTGTGCATGGCGCGCTCAATTCGCGGACTACGCTTGGTGGAACTTCTCCAGCTAGCTTTGCAATTCAAATCCAGAGCCTCAACGCGCAAGTAGCTGATGATTCTAAGAAAATTGCCGACAAGAGTGCGGACTTCCAAGCCATGATGGGTGCGTGAATAGCGATATGACTACGGTAAATAACGATCTCCTCGATGATCTCAAGTGGCGAGGTTTAGTTGCTCAAACAACCGATGAGAGTGCTCTGCGAGAGGCGTTGAAGAAACCAATCACTCTCTATATCGGCTTTGATCCAACTGCGCCATCGATTCACGTGGGTAACTTGGTTGTTCTCTTTGTCCTTCGCCGATTCCAATTAGCGGGCCATCACCCGCTACCGCTTGTAGGAGGCGCAACCGGATTAGTTGGCGATCCCAGCGGAAAGAATGAGGAGCGTTCGCTCAATACAACGGAAGTTGTCGAACAGTGGGTCTCCCGTATTCGTGGCCAACTCTCTAAGTTTATGGATTTCGATTCAACGGTTAATCCAGCTGTGATGGTCAATAACCTTGATTGGACTGCACCTTTATCTGCAATCGAATTCTTGCGCGAAATTGGCAAGCACTTCCCAATCTCACAGATGTTGGCAAAAGATGCCGTTTCCTCGCGCCTCAATAAAGATGGAATCTCTTACACAGAATTCTCGTACCAAGTTCTTCAAGCGATGGATTACCTCGAACTGTATCGCCGCTACAACTGCACACTTCAACTTGGCGGTTCAGATCAGTGGGGAAATATCACAGCAGGCCTCGATTTGATTCGTCGCGCAGAAGGAGGGAGTGCACATGCTCTTACTGTTCCGTTGCTTAC
>JACCDX011590816.1_pt1 | contig 42992 bp, 35 predicted proteins | sample 7449681 | NCBI WGS metagenome assembly JACCDX01 (sample SAMN15323450, study PRJNA562643) | freshwater metagenome | isolation source: river surface water | place: USA:Blue River Watershed | collected 2017-08-18
CGAGTGGAACGACCTCGTCTACCGCGGCCTCTGGCGCGAAGCGCTGGAACGCCTCCATAAGACCAACAACTTCCCGGAGTTCACCGGCCGCGTCTGCCCCGCCCCGTGCGAAGGCTCCTGCGTGCTGGGCATGAACAAGCCGGCCGTGACGATCAAGAACATCGAAGTCTCGATCATCGACAAGGGTTACGAGAACGGCTGGGTCATCCCCCGCGCCCCGACGAAGCGCACCGGCAAGAAGGTCGCCGTCGTCGGTTCCGGCCCCGCCGGCCTCTCCGCCGCCGCGCAGCTCAACTACGCCGGCCATAACGTCACCGTCTTCGAACGCTCCGACCGTCCGGGTGGCCTGCTCATGTACGGCATCCCGAACATGAAGCTCGAAAAGAACGAAGTGGTCCTGCGCCGCATCGCCCTGCTCGAAGCCGAAGGCGTCACCTTCAAGTGCGGCGTCAACGTCGGCGTCGATGTCTCGCCCGAACAGCTCCGCAAGGACTTCGACGCGGTCATCCTCGCCGTCGGCGCCACCAAGGGCCGCGACCTCCCCCTCCCCGGCCGCGAAGCCAAGGGCATCCATCTCGCGATGGAATTCCTCCATGCCAACACCAAGAACCTCTTGGACGGCAAGGCGCCTGACGCCTCGATCAGCGCCAAGGGCAAGGATGTCGTCATCATCGGTGGCGGTGACACCGGCACCGACTGCGTCGGCACTTCCCTCCGCCACGGCTGCAAGTCCGTCGTCCAGCTCGAGATCATGGCCAAGGCCCCCGCCACCCGCGGCAAGGACAACCCCTGGCCGGAATGGCCGAAGACCTACAAGGTCGACTACGGCCAGGAAGAAGCGGCCGCCAAGTTCGGCTCCGATCCCCGCGTCTACCTCACGACCGCCACGAAGTTCGTCGCCGACGAACAGGGCAACCTCAAGGAAGTCCACACCGTCGAAGTCGAATGGAAGAAGGACGACAAGGGCGTGTTCGGTCCCCAGAAGATCGCCGGCACCGAAAAGGTCCGCCCGGCCCAGCTCGTCCTCCTCGCCATGGGCTTCATGGGTCCGGAACAGCCGCTGCTGGAAACCTTCGGCGTCGAGCGCGATGCCCGCTCCAACGTCAAGGCCGACCACGAGAAGTACGTGACCAACCTCCCGGGCGTCTTCGCCGCCGGCGATTGCCGTCGCGGTCAGTCGCTCGTCGTCTGGGCCTTCAACGAAGGTCGTGGCGTGGCTCGCGAGTGCGACAAGTTCCTGATGGGCAAGACCGAGCTGCCGTAAGGCCGCCAGGGCTTCCCCTAACGCCAAACCCGGCTCACCCGAGCCGGGTTTTTTGTTTCTCCTTGTCTACATCTCCCCGGACTCCAAGTTGCCGCTATGGCCTTCACCCCCTGGTTCAAACCAGCCATCGCGCGCTCGCTTCGCTCCGGGTACGGGAAGGGTGATTTCCTGGCGGACCTGGCGGCCGGCTTGCTCGTCGGCGTCGTCGCCTTGCCCCTTTCCATGGGCTTGGCCATAGCCTCCGGCGTCAGCCCGGAGCAAGGCCTCTACACGGCCATCATCGGTGGCGTCATCGTCGCCTTGCTCGGCGGGTCGCGCGTCCAGGTGGCCGGCCCGGCCGGCGCTTTCGTCGGCATCTGCGCGGCGGCCGTGATCGCCAACGGCTACCTTGGCCTGGCTTTGGCCACGCTCATGGCCGGCCTGCTCCTGCTGCTCTTCGGCGCCCTCCGCCTCGGCAATTACATCGGCTTCATCCCCTACCCCGTCGTCATCGGCTTCACGACGGGCATCGCGATCATCATCGGCAGCACCCAACTCGGGCCCGCCCTCGGCATCCCCGACCCCTCCCCGGCGATCCCCGACTTCCTTGGCCGGCTTCGGCACCTCATCGAAGGCGCCAGTTTCCTCAAGCCCGGCTGTCTCTGCGTCGCCCTCGGCACGCTCGTGACCATCGTCGGACTGCGCAAGGTGTCCCTCAAGATTCCGGGGGCGCTCATCGCGGTGCTCCTCGGCACCGTCGTCGTCAGTTGGGCCGGCGTCCCCGATACGTCGATCCCGACCATCGGCTCGAAGTTCCAGGAGATCAGCGCCAGCTTCCGCCTCACGGATTGGAGCAGCGCCCTGCCCGACCGCGCCGCTTGGTTGGCGCTCGCCGGGAAAGTCCTGCCGCTGGCCTTCGGCATCGCCTTGCTCGTGGGCATCGAGTCGCTGCTCTGCGCGGTCGTCGCCGACGGCATGACCGGCGACCGCCACGACTCCGACACCGAGCTGGCCGCCCAAGGCTGCGCGAACATCGCCTCCGCCTGCTTCATGGGCCTGCCCGTGACCGGCGTCATCGCGCGCACGAGCACCAACGCCCGCGCCGGCGCGAAGTCGCCCGTCTCCAGCCTCATCCACGCCGCCACGGTTCTGGCGATCCTGCTCATCCTGGCGCCGCTGGTGAAACTCATCCCCCTGGCTTCGCTGGCGGGCGTGCTCCTCTCGGTTTGCTGGTACATGGCGGAGCTGCCGCTCTGGCCGCGCTTGTTCCGTTCCGGGGGTTCCGACCTCATCCTCCTGGTCCTCGCCTGCGCCATCACCGTCTTCGTCGACCTGATCTGGGCCGTCGGCCTCGGAGTCTTCGCCGCCTTCATCTTCCTGCTGATCCGGAAATCCGCCCACCCCGAAAAGGAGGAACCGGAAACCATCGACGTGAAGGAGCGGGCCGACGAGGTCGTCCTCGCGCTTTCGGGGCATCTGCACTTCGGCCGCGCCGCCGAACCCCGCGCGATCGAAGCTCGGCTCCAACGCGGCACGCTGACCCTCACGCTCGACTTCCACCACGCGCTGTTCATCGACTGCTCGTATGCGCAGGCGCTGCGGGAACTGGCCGTCCAAGCCCGCAAACAAGGCGTGGTGGTCCGTGCGACCGGCCTGCACGGCCGGACGGCGAACGACTTCGGTCGCTTCGGCCTCCGCGAAGTCATCTCGCTGTAAAGGCAGGTCTGGGGTTGCCGATGGCATGCCGCGGGCCTACGTTGCCGACGTGAGCACGCCCTCCCTTTCCGCCCTCAAGGACATCGCCCTCGCCACCGCCCACGAAGCCGGGCGTCTGCTGGCGCAAGGCGCCCAAATGAAGGTCAACGCCTCGACCGACGATGACGTCAAGATGCAGGCCGACGTGGATTCGGAGACGCTCGTCCGCGAGCGCCTGAAGGCCACGGGGATCCCCGTCATCGGCGAGGAGCTCGGCGGCGACGCCACGCTGTTCGACGGCCAGGAACTCTACTGGGTGGTCGACCCGCTCGACGGCACCTACAACTACCTGCGCCGCCAACCGGCGACCTGCGTCTCCCTTGGGTTGATGCGCGGCTCCGAGCCGGTGCTGGGCGTGATCTACGATTTCACCGCCGACAAGACCTACCTCGGCGTCGTCGGCGAAGGGACCTTCATCAACGGTAAGCCGCACCGCCCGGGCTGGGTCGACAAGATCGGCGACGCCTGCATCATGACGGGCTTCCCGGCGCTGGCCGACAAGTCCGCCCCCGCGATGGCGACCTTCATGGGCCAAGTGTCCCGCTATAAGAAGATCCGGATGATCGGCTCCGCGGCCTTGGCCCTCGCGTACGTCGGCGAAGGCGTCGCCGACACCTATTACGAGTCGGGCACGAACCTTTGGGACGTGGCGGCCGGGCTCGCCATCATCAAGGCGTCCGGCGGCCATTACCGCCTCGTGCCGACCGGCAAGCGCGCCCTGAACTACGACCTCTGGGCCTCGGCCAAGGAAGAGTGGACCCGCTAATTGGGCTTTTCGTCTGAGGGTCCAGGGCTAGTCTCCGGACATGCCCCTGCTCTCCCGTGCCTTTGCCCTTTGCCTCGTGGGGATGGCCAGCATCACCACCTTGACCGCAGCCAGCACCGTCGCGCCCAAGGCCCCCAGCTTGCCTGCGGAGACGTGCCCCGTCCCCGATGAGCGCCCTGAGGTGACCTACAAGGCCAGCGTCGACCCGAAGGAGACCGCGGCCACGGAGGCTTGGGTCAAAGAGGCGGCCCAACTGCCGGGCTGGAAGGAGCTCCTGAACTCGCCCGACGTCGAGACCCGTCGTTGCGCGAACTTCCTGCTCGTGACGATGCCCGCGAGCGACCGCCATAAGGTCACCGGCGACATGATCGCCGAAAACATCCGCCTCGCCCTCGCCGCGCGCCATCGTTTCCCCTGGGCGCAGCAAGTCCCCTGGCCGATCTTCCTGAATGACGTCCTCCCCTACGCCTGTTTGGACGAGGCGCGCGACCCTTGGCGGGCCGACTTCCTCAAGCGCTTCGGCGAGATGGTCAAAGACGCCGGCTCGCGTGACGCCGCCGCCAAGCTCATCAACGCCAAGATCCAGGCGGAAGTCGGCGTGAAGTACAGCACCCGTCGCCGCGCCGCGAACCAAAGCCCCAGCGATTCCATGCGCCAAGGGTTGGCTTCCTGCTCCGGGCTTTCGATCCTGCTTTGCGACGCCTTCCGCTCGGTCGGCATCCCCGCCCGCATCGCCGGGGTCCCGACCTGGGTCACCGTCAACGGCAACCACAATTGGGTCGAGGTCTGGCTGGGCGCCGATGGCGCGCCCCAGCCCGACTCCGAGGTCACGCCCATGTTGTCGCTCCAGTGGCAGGCCGGCTGGCGCGTCACGGAGTACAATCCCGACGCCAAGGGCTGGGACCACGCCTGGTTCATGGAGCGCGCCGCGGCCGCCGACCCCGCCAAGCCCGAGACCTGGATCTACGCGACCTCTTGGGCCCGCACGGGCTTGACCTTCCCGATGGTCTGGAACCTCCGCTCGACGCAGGTCCACGGCCTCGACCGCACCGCCGCCTACCATGCGCTCAACGGCGGGCGCAAGGTGCCCGTCGCCCCCGACAAGACCCATATCGCGCTGCGCGCCTACCGTGGCGACAAACGCGTCGCTGCCGAGGTGACCGTCAGCCAAGGCGCCACGACGCAGTCCGCCACCACCAAGGGCGAAGACAAGGACCTCAACGACGTCACCCGCGTGGAAGTCCCTGCCGCCGGCGGCAAGGTCACCGTGCGGTGCGGGGAAGTCACCCGCACGGTCACGCCCGAAGCGGGCAAGGAACTGACCATCGAGTTGCGCCTGCCTTAAGCGTCGACAGCAAAGCCCGGATTACCTACTCATTTCCCGTGATCCTCCTTCTCGCCAATCCGCTGAACCCGATCAAAGAAGCCGTCATCAAGAGCGCGGCGGAGAACTACGCGCAGAAGATCCTCGGCCAGGAATACGGCAGCACGGGCTTCTGGATCGCCCTCGCGATGGTGCTGATCTACCTGCCGATCCTCGGGCGCCTCGCCGCCCAGCACTTCTTCGGCAAGGATGGTTCCGCCATCGGCATCGGCCTCACCGGCATCCTGTCGGTCGCCCTCACCTTCGCGGCCATCTGCATGGCGGACACCAGCCTCTCGGGCTTCATCCCGCAATCCATCGAGATCCTCGTCATCTCCCTCTGCACGGCAACCGTCGTCCTGTTGGTGACCAGCGCCGCGGCGCAAGTCCTCAGCATGGGCTTCGGCCCTTCGCTCGGCCTGCAGCTGATCTTCTGGAACATCGTCTTCCTGGCCCAACTGGCGACGCGGTTCCTGATGGATTTCTGGAAGCACGTCTGAACACCGACCATGCTTAAGGCCGCCCTTGCCTGCCTGCTCGGGGTCATCGGCCTGAGCGCAGCCGGGCCAACCCATGCCACGTTGGACGGCAAGGTCGTCTGCGGCTACCAAGGCTGGTTCCGCGCCGATGGCGATGCCAGCGGCCTCGGCTGGGTCCACTACGGACCAGGCAAACGCCTCGCCCCGGGCACCTGTAGTTTTGACCTCTGGCCCGACCTCTCGGAATGCACGCCCGAAGAACGCTACGCGTCGCCGTTCAAGTTCGCCGATGGCCAATCCGCCCCGTTGTTCAGCAGCGTCCACCCGCTCACGGTCCGCCGGCATTTCCGCTGGATGAAGGAGTACGGCATCGATGGGGCGATGGTCCAGCGATTCGCGACCGGCCTCGGCCACGGTCGGGGCTCCGCCGCCATGGACCTGGTGCTCCGGCATTGCAACGAGGCCGCCACCGCCGAAGGCCGCTCGCTGACGGTGATGTATGACCTCACGGGACTGAAGCCGGAAAAGTTCGCCGTGGTCGCCGAAGACTGGAAGAAGCTCATCGCTGCCGGGCAAATAAAACAGCCCTGCTACCAACACCACGCCGGCAGACCACTGGTCGCGCTTTGGGGCCTGGGTTTTAGCGATCGCCCCGTGGCGGCTGCCGAATGGCAAGCGCTCCTCCGAGAAATCAAAGCGACCGGTGCGGCCGTCATGCTCGGCGTGCCCTCCTACTGGCGCGAGGGGAAGGCCGATGCTTGGCCCGACCCCGCCGTCCGCACCCTCATCCGCCAAGCCGACCTCATCAGTCCCTGGTCGGTCGGTCGCTATGGGCGCCCCAACGAAGTCGCCAACTATGCTCAGAAAGTTTGGCAGCCGGACATCCAAGCCTGCGCCGAAACCAAGCAAGGCTACCTCCCCGTCATCTTCCCCGGCTTCAGCTGGCACAACCTTTCCGCCCTCAGGGGCAAGGAAGCACGTTTGGACCAGATACCGAGGCTCGGTGGCCAACTACTCTGGAAACAAGCCTTGGCGGCCCAGCAGGCCGGCGCCAAAACGATCTACGTCGCGATGTTCGATGAAATCGACGAAGGCACCGCGATCATGAAGTGCGGCGGCCCCCGACCCGTCGGCGCCAGCCCTTTCGTGGACCTGTCCGACGTCCCCACGGACCACTACCTCTGGCTGACGGGCCAAATCGGTCGCATGCTCCGCGGGGAAATCCCCGCGACGGCGGAACTGCCGAAGCGCTGAGCGAACTCAGCCCGTGGCCTGCAGACCGGCGGCGATGGCGTTGAGCGAGAGGAGCATCTGCGGCAAGAGGGCTTCCGCCTCCTTGCGCTCGCCTTCGGCCAACTTCTTGCGCCAATCCTTGAGCAACGCGACCTGCTGTTCGTGCAGGAGGTCGATGGCCGCCTCACGCAACATGATGACCTTGCGGAGACGCGGACGGCCCTCGGTCAGCTTGGAATCGGAAAGGTCGTTCAGCATCTTGCGCGTGAGCGAATGCTCCGCGAGGATGCGGCCGAGGAATTGGTCGCGGAGCTTCTTGTCGGTCACCATCGAGCCGTAGAGCTTCATCATGCTGCGGTTGGCCGCCATGACGCTGGTCGAGGCGTTCTTGAGCATGTAACGCAACGGCGCCCACGCATCGTAATGCTTCGGGAGGAGTTCGAAGCCCTTCGGGTCCTCTTCCTTCATGCGGGCCAAAGCGGAACCGACGCCATACCAGCCCGAGAGGTAGAAACGGGCCTGGCTCCAGGCGAAGACCCAGGGGATCGCCCGGAGGTCCTCCAGCGAGGCCGCGCCGGTGCGCCGCGAGGGACGCGAACCGATGCGGCTGGCTTCGATGACGTCGATCGGGGTGGCCTGGCGGAAGAATTCGATGAACTTGGGGGTGCGGATGAGGCCTTGGTAGGCTTCGCGCGAGAACTCGGCGAGGCGATCCATGACCTTGCTCAAGGCGACATCATCGGCCTCGACGGCTTCGTTGAGCAACGTGTTCTGCGTGACGCCCGCCGACAGCAGCTCGAGGTTGTTCACCGCCGTGATGTGGTTGGCGTACTTCTGGGTGATGCTCTCGCCCTGTTCGGTCACGCGGAGCTCGCCGTTGATGCTGCCCGGGGGCAAGGCGTCGATGAAGCGGTGCGTCGGGCCGGCGCCGCGGGAGATCGTGCCGCCGCGGCCGTGGAAGAAGACGATGCGGACGCCATGCTTGGCGCCCACGGCCGTCAGGTTCAACTGGGCCCGGTAGAGGTTCCAGAGCGAGGCCAGGATGCCGCCATCCTTGTTCGAGTCCGAGTAGCCGATCATGACCTGTTGGGTCAGGCCATCGGTGACGCCCGTATCGCGACGCATCTCCAGCGTGCGGCGGGTCATCGGGTGCGACAGGAAGGCGTCGAGGATCGCGGTGCTGCGCTCCAGGTCGTCGATGGTCTCGAAGAGCGGGACCACGGGGAGCAGACAGTAAGGCTCGTCGGCGCCACCGGCGGTGAGGCCGGCTTCACGCGCCAGGAGGTAGACGGAGAGCAGGTCGGACACCGAGCGCGTCATGCTGACGATCAGCGCGCCCAAACCGGCGGAGCCGTATTGCTTGATGTGCTCGACGAGCGCGCGGTGGCAGGCGATGACGGCATCGGCTTCCGGACCGATGCTGGCCTGCTCGCGGATGAAGGGCCGGGTGGAACGCAGCTCCGAATCGAGGAAACCGAGGCGACGGGATTCATCCCAATGCGCGTAGTCGGTATCGGCGAGACCCGCGGCCTCCATGAGCTGGCCAATCGCCTTGTCGTGGAAAGCGCTGTTCTGGCGGATGTCCAACGTCGCCATGTGGAAGCCGAACGTGCGCAGGAAGCGGATGAGCGGGTCGAGCTCGTAGCGGGCGATGTTGCCGGCGCCGACTTCGACCAGGGTCTCGCGCAGGAAAAGGAGGTCCGCGATGACGCCATCGGGCGTCTTGTGCTTGCCGGGGGCGCACTCACCGACGGTCTCCGGCAGACGCAGGCGGATGAGGTTGATGTACTGGCGCCAGGTTTCGCCGATGTTGCGCTTCAAGGCGGCCTCGCCGGCCTCACCCTGCACCGCCGCATGCTTCTCGACCTGCTTCACGAAGACCGCCGGGGGCAGCTGGAGGTGATCGCCCAGCGAAAGGCGCTGCCCCAGGGCTTCCAAGCGCTCGTTCGCGATGTCCAAGGCCGTCGAACGGAAAAGGTTCAGGGCGCGGGTCGTGACCTCGGCCGTCACCAGCGGGTGACCGTCGCGGTCGCCGCCCACCCAGGTGCCCATGGTGACCATCGGCATCGAATCGGGGTGCTCGATCTTATCGGCCGCGAAACCGGCCTCTTCCCAAGCCTGCCGCAGACGCAGGTCCATGCTGACCAGCGCATCCGGGAAGACCTTCGAGAGGAAGTAGTTGATGTTGCGGAGCTCCGACTGGACGTCGGGCTTCTGCTGATAGAACTCGCCGGTGCGCCAGAGGCGTTCGAGGGCGACCTTGATCTCGTCGCGGATGGCGCGCTGCTCCGCGACGGTCCACATGCTGTTTTCGCGGCGGACGAGGAGCTTGTAGATTTCGCGGTGGATTTCGAGGACGGTGGCACGCTTCGCTTCGGTCGGGTGCGCGGTCAAGACCGGCTCGACGCGGATGCGGTTGAGGCGCTTGGCCACCTGCTTGTCGCTCAGGCCGGAATCCCGCAAACGGTTGAGGGCGCGGCCCCAGGAACCGGGATCGGAGGCCAAGCCATGCTTCGACTCGCGGAGGCGCTTGGACTGCGCCGAGGCATTCTCCTCGACCATGTTCAGCAACTGGAAGGCGATCGAATACGCCTGCACGCCGCGGTAGGAAAAGATCTGCACGCCGCGCAACTTGCGCTTGCCCATCCACGGCAAGGTGCCGGCGAGGTCCTTATGGTCGAGCTGCTCGAGCACCTCGACGAAGCACCCCATCATGAACGCGAGGTCCTGGTCGACTTTCTTGAGCCCGCGGGCGAGATCGTTGCTTATGGCCATGCGACTGAGGTCGTAGCACGACCGACGCTTTTGTCGCAACCGCAAACGCCCTCCGGCTTGCGTCCAAGTTCAATCACGGTTTGCTGAAATCCTGACATGTCGGACCAACGGCTCATCCTCCCCGACCACTGGCAACAGGTGGCCCTCGCCGCGTTGCGGCGGGGGGAGGATGTGGTCGTGCAAGCCCCCACGGGCGCCGGGAAGACCCACGTCTTCGAGCTCTTGGTGGAGTCCGGCCACCGCGGGCAAGCGGTCTACACCGTGCCGACCCGCGCCCTGGCCAACGATAAGCGGGCGGAATGGCAGGCGGCCGGCTGGGATGTCGGCATCGCGACGGGCGACCTGAGCGAGAACCTGGGGGCGCCCGTCGTGGTGGCTACGCTGGAAACCCAGCGTCACCGCTTCCTGGAGGACCAGCACCCCGACCTCCTGGTGGTCGACGAATACCAGATGATCGCCGACCTCCGCCGGGGGGCGGCCTATGAGACGGTGCTCGCCCTCGCCCCCAAGGAAACTCAGCTGCTCCTGCTCAGCGGCAGCATCGCCAACCCCAAGGCCACGGCCGAGTGGCTGCGCTCGCTCGGGCGGACGGTGACGCTGGTCGAAGAGCACCGCCGCCCGGTCCCCTTGGAGGAGGTCTGGCTCGACGCCCTCGAAACCAAGGAGCCCGACGGGGTCCGGAGCCCGATCGCCCGCGCGGTCATCAAAGGGATCCTCGCCGACCTCGGGCCCATCTTGGTCTTCGCCCCGCGCCGACGGGCGGCCGAACAGATCGCCCGCGACATCGCCCACGGGCTCCCCATGGGCAACGGCCCCCAACTCTCGCCCGCCCAACGCGAGATGGCCGGCGAGGACCTCTACCGGCTTCTCCGCCAAGGCGTCGGCCTCCACCACAGCGGCCTCACCTACGAACAGCGCAGCCTGCTGATCGAGCCTTGGGCCAAGGCCGGCAAGCTCAGCGTGGTCGTCGCGACGACCGGTCTGGCGTCCGGTATCAACTGCTCGCTCCGCTCGGTGCTGGTGACGGACCGTCGCTACGCGGCCGATCACGCCGAACGTGAGATCCGTCCCGACGAGTTGCTCCAGATGTTCGGCCGCGCCGGTCGGCGCGGGCTCGATGAAAAGGGCTTCGCGCTCTGGTCGGGGGACTCGCCACGGCTCGGCGAAGCCAAGCCGCTCCAGCTGAAACGCGGGGAGGGCCTCGACTGGCCGGCGTTCCTCGCGCTGATGCACCGGGCGAAGGACCCGGCGGCGGCCGCGCAGAAATTGGCGGCCGCCTTGTTCACCCGCGAGCCGGTGCAGCTGGCCTTGGACCAGCTCACCCTCCCCGACGTCGCCGCCGCCCCCGCCCTGCCCGTGGTCGTCCGCGAGATCGAGGAGATGTGCGGTCGCAACGGCATCTGGCAACGCCTCCGCCCCACCAAGGTGGTGCCGCTCACGGACGCCTTCATCTTGGTCAAAGACGAATGGCACCCCGCGCTGACCAAGCCCGATTCACTGCGCGGGGTGGCCATCGGCACGCCCTGCCGACTGCCGATGGCCGACGGTTCCGTTCGACACGGCCGGGCGGTCCCCTTGGCCCACTTCCCCCAGACGGGCGCCAGCGACCGACTGGAGCCCGCCGACTGGCTGCGCAAAGCCTTGCTCAAGCAGGAAGGGCCGCGCGGGCCACGTCGGCAGTGGAAACTCGAAACGCTCGAAAAAGAAATCCTGCCGCTCCTGCCCAAACTCACCCAAGGCGGCCAAGCGTTCGGTGAACTCTACGTCCTCCGCGACACCGTGCAGGTCCGGCTGGATTACTCGAAGGCCAATGTCCGGGTGATCCCCGACGCCGATGAGCAGCCCTTGATCAATCCCCGCCGCCGCAAGGTGCAGAAGGAGGACATCCACCTCGGTACGGTCTTGGGCGGTGGCCACATCTCCGCCGCCCGCGCCGGGCGACTCTGGCTGAAGTTAGGCCTCATCGACGGGGATGCCCATCCCACCCGCCGCGGCGAGATCGCCGCCCTCTTCCAACATGGCGAAGGCCTCGCCGTCGCGGCCGCGCTCGAGGACGAAGGCTATGACGTCCACGACCTCGCCTGGGACTTGGCGGAACTCCGCGCCGGCGAACGCGTCGCCGCCGGCGGCCGCAGCAGCAGCCGACTCGGCGCCTGCTGTCGCCTGACCTATAAATCGCTCACCGCCGAAGGCTACCTGCGCGATGGCTTGCCCGAGAGTTTCGGCGAGGGCTGCGCCGAGGTCCTGCGTGGGTTTGTCCTGCACGGCAAACTCCCGCCCCCCGACGCCGAAGGGCGCGGCCCCGGCACGGGCGACCTCGAACGGGCCATCCTGGAATGGCGCAGCACCCTGCGGCTCATCGCCCACGGCGCCGCCCACCCGTGGGAACGCTGGCGGGCGCTGAGCGCGGCCGCCCGTGAGGTGCTCGCGAAGGTCGGCCCCAAGAAGGCCTGAAGGTTACTTGGTCGTGATCGCCTTGGCCGCGGCCTTGGCCATCTCGCCGGCGCCCGCGGTGTTCGGGTGCACGCGATCGGGGAGCATCGCCGCCTTCTCGAGGAGCGCCGCATGCATGTCGATCATGCCGCAATCCAGTTCCTTGATGAGCGGACCGAGGCGCTCGATGATCTTCAGGACGTTCTCTTCGTTGATGCCGTAGTTGCCTTTGCCGGGCACGGGACAGGGGCGGCAGACGTAGACCTTGGGCTTCGAGGGCAGCTCCTGGAAGGACTTGATGAGGTCGCGGTAGTCGCCCACGAATTCGGCCTCATGCTTCCAGTTCTGCGGCTTGGTGTCGTTGGTCCCGAGCATGATGATGACGATGTTGGGCTGGAACTTGAGGGCCTCCTGATACTTCTTCTCCTTACGATAAGGGAAGTCGCCCTTCTGCAGCAGCGTACGGCCGCTGACGCCGAAATTGCCGACCTTGTACTTCTCGCCCAGAAGAGCCTGCAGCTGATCGGGGTAGCTCTTGCCACGCTCGGCGCCACTGCCCTGCGTGATGCTGTCCCCGACACAGGCGACCTTGATCGGCTCTTCGGCCGCGGACAGCGATACGACGGAAACAAGGGCGGCGCAGAGGCCGGCCAGACAGGTGCGGAGCTTCATGGGGAACGGGGTGTGGCGGGAGGATGGGCGGCCCGATTTCCCCGGGCGAGTGCTAAAAACCGCCGGAAGCCACCCCGAATACCGTCCGGGTCAGCGTTTGGCCTTCCCTTCCCCTCCTGACCCAGGCAGGCTGATCGCACAGTCATCCATCCGCATTCGCACGTCGCAAGACGCGAGGAAAGTCCGGACACCATAGGGCAGGATTCCCGCCGCAAGTCGGGGCACGGGTCAAACCGTGACGGACAGTGCCACAGAAAACAAACCGCCGTCCCCGCAAGGGAAACGGTAAGGGTGAAAAGGTGGGGTAAGAGCCCACCGCTCCAAGGGCGACCGCGGAGGCATGGTAAACCCAATCCGGTGCAAGACAAACAGGGACCGCCCGAGGCCGCCCACCAAGGTTCCGGGTTGTCGCACCGCCGCAAGGCGGGTCCGCAAGGTCAGAGAAATGAATGCGCAAGGGCTGGCGAGAGCCACCCGGGACAGAATCCGGCTTACAGTGGATGACTCAAAGACGAAGGGCCGAACGGAAACGTTCGGCCCTTCCCCTTTGCGGACTTTTCGATTCGCTCAGCTGCGCTGGGCGATCGGCGAGTACTTGCGTTCGGTGTGACCGAGGTAGATCTGGCGGGTGCGATGGATCTTCTGCTTCGGGGTCTCGGCGATTTCCTTCCAGTGCGAGATCCAGCCCGGCATGCGGCCGATGGCGAAGATGACGGTGAACATCTCCGTCGGGATGCCGATGGCCTTGAGGATGATGCCCGAGTAGAAGTCGACGTTCGGGTAGAGGTTGCGCTGCTTGAAATACGGGTCGTTGAGGGCCGCATCCTCGAGGCGCATGGCGATCGCCAGGAGCGGGTCGTTGATGCCGAGGACCTTGAGGACCTTGTCGCACTGCGCCTTGATGATCTTGGCGCGCGGGTCGTAGTTCTTGTAGACGCGGTGACCGAAGCCCATCAGGCGGACCTGCTTGGTCTTGTCCTTGGCGTCCGCGATGAACTTCGAACCGTCGTCGCCGGAGGCGTGGATTTCCTGGAGCATCTCGATGACGGCCTGATTGGCGCCGCCATGGAGCGGACCCCAGAGCGCGCAGACGCCCGCCGAGACGGACGGGAAGAGATTGGCGCCACCGGAGGCGACCATGCGCACGGTCGAGGTGGAGCAATTCTGCTCGTGGTCGGCGTGCAGGAGCAGGATCAGGTCGAGCGCGCGGGCGACTTCCGGGTGGACGGCGTAGTCGGCGTTGGGCTGCGAGAAGAGCAGGTGCAGGAAGTTGGAGCAGTAATCCAGACCCGGCTTCGGGTAGACGGGCGGCTCGCCTTCCTTGGAGCGGTGCGCCAAGGCGGCCAAGGTGCGGACCTTGGACATGAGCACGGCGGCGGTCTCGTCGAACTTCGCCAAGTCATGGGCGCGCTCGTTCGTGCCGAGGTCGGGGTAATAGCAACCCAACGTGTTCAACGTGGCCGAGAGCACGGCCATCGGGTGGGCGTTGCCCGGGAAACCGCTGAGGGCGATGCGCAGGCCTTCGTGCACCTGGGAGTTGTCGAGGATGCGGGCCTTGAAGGTGGTGAGCTGGGCGACGGTCGGGAGTTCGCCGTAGATCAGCAGATAAGCGGTCTCGATGAACGTCGACTTCTCGGCGAGTTCCTCGATGGAGTAGCCGCGGTAACGCAGGATCCCCTTCTCGCCGTCGATGAAGGTGACCTTGGATTCGCAGGCGCCGGTGTTGGCATAACCGTCGTCGAAGGTGATGTAGCCCGTTTCGTCGCGCAGCTTGCGGACGTCGACGCCGCATTCCTGTTCGGTGCCGACGACGATGGGGAGGACGATTTCCTTGTCGTCCAGTTTGAGAATGGCGTTTTTGGTGCTCATGGCGGGGTGGGTGTTCCGCCACAGGCCTGACGCCTCAGCGGTCAGCCAAAGTCAGGAAATTACGGTACAGTTGCAAGCCTTTGACCTGACTTTTCTCGGGGTGGAACTGGGTGGCCAGCACCCGCCCCCTCCGGACGCCGCTCACGAAGCGGCCGGCGTAGTCGGTCTCGCACCAAACCAAGGCCGGGTCGGTCTGGACGACCCGATAGCTATGCACGAAATAAAAGGGCTCCCCCTGGGCGTTCAGGCCCGCCGTCAAGGGGCTCTCGGCCTTGAAAATGGCTTCGTTCCAACCCATGTGCGGAATGCGGAGGCCAGGGGTGGACGGGAAACGGGTAACGACCCCCGGGAAGATGCCCAAACCGGGGACGGTGGCTTCTTCCGAGCGCTCAAAGAGGACCTGGAGGCCCATGCAGACCCCCAAGAAGGGGCGGTCCGCCGCAATCCACTCCTTGATGAAGACTTCGAAATCGTTGCGGCGGATGCAGGCCATGCAATCGGCCATGGCCCCCTGCCCCGGAAAAACCACGGCATCGGCGCCCTCGGCCGCTTGCGGCGTCGCCGCGAGATAGGCGTCGGCGCCGGCCGCCACCATCGCGCGGTTGACGCTACGCAGGTTGCCCATGCCGTAATCGATCACGGCGACCCGAGGGCGACGGCTAGTCCCGGCGGCTTCCACGTTCAGGCAAGCGTACCCTTGGTGCTCGGCACCCGCCCACCCTGGCGCGGATCGATTTCGACGGCCGCGCGCAAGGCGCGGGCGAAGACCTTGAACAAGGCCTCGGCGATATGGTGCGGCTCATCGCCGTACTCGAGCTTCAGGTGGAGGTTGCAGGCCAAGGCGTTCGCCAGGCCTTGGAAGAACTCGCGCACGAGGGCGATGTTGAAGTCCTTCACCATGTAATTGGAGATTTCGACCTGATAGACCAACATCGCGCGGTTGGAGAGATCCACGGCGCAACGGGCCAAGGTCTCGTCCATCGGAAGGATGAAGAACCCGTAACGGCGGATGCCGGCCTTGTCGCCCAAGGCTTCCTTGATCGCGTTGCCCAGGACAATGCCCACATCCTCGACGGTGTGGTGGTAATCGACGTCGGTATCGCCGTCGGCCTTGACCTTGAGGTCGATCAGGGCGTGGCGGCTGAAGAGCGTCAGCATGTGGTCGAAGAAGGCGATGCCCGTCGAGATTTCGGAAACCCCGGTGCCGTCCAGGTTGACGGATAGGGCGATCTTCGTCTCGGCGGTGTCGCGACGGATGGTGGCTTGGCGGGCGCCGGTGCTCATGCCCGAAAAATCCCTCCGCACCAGGGGAATGTCAACCTCACCCTTCCGACCAAGCCTGCGCCGCCGCCAGAAAAGCGTCCATTTCCGCGGGCGTGCCGACGGTGATGCGCAAAGCGGCCGCGGTCAGCGGGTGGTTGGGAAAACGACGGACCAGGATCTTGCGTTCGCGTAGGAAGGCAAAGGCGTGCTCCCCCGTCGCGGGCGAAGCCGGACGACGCGGCGACGACGGCGTCGCGAGGACGAAGTTGCCCGACGAAGGCACAACGGTCCAACCGAGGGCCTCCAAGCCGCGGGTGAGGCGCGTCCGCTCGGCCCGGACCTTGCCGACGGTCGCGCTCAGCCAAGCGACATCGGCCAGGGCCGCGGACGCGGCGACCTGCGCCAAGCGGTCGAGGTTGTAGCTGTCGCGGACGCGATGCAGGATCGCCGCCAAGCCCGGCGGGCAAAGCGCATAGCCGGCGCGGAGGCCCGCCAAGGCATGGCCTTTCGAGAAGGTCCGCGTGACCACGACGTTCGCATGCGTCTTCGGCAGTCCCGCGCAGTCGGCATCCGCGAACGCGGCATAGGCCTCGTCGACGACCAACAGGCCCGGGAACGCGCGCGCCAGTTCCGCGACCTTCGCCGGCGGGAACGACACGCCCAACGGGGCGTTGGGATTGGTGAGGAAGAAGATGGCGGCGCCGCAGCGCGCCACCGCGGCGACGTCGAAACTCAAGTCGGCCTGGATCGGCACCTTGACGACGCCGGCGCCTTGGGCCGCGGCGAGCACCGGGTACAGCGAGTAGCTCGGGTCGAGCATGCCGATGGGACGACCGGGACCGGCGTACGCGCGGATCAGGATGTTCAACAGGTCGTCCGACCCGTTCCCGGCCAAGATGTCGGCCGCGGGAAAGGCGTGGAGCGCCGCCGCCGCCTCGCGGAGGGGCGAAGAATCCGGCGAGGGATAAAGCCGCAGGCGCGCACCCTCCTCGGCCACCACCGCCCGAATCGCCGCCAATGCCTCGGGGCTCGGCGGATAGGGATTCTCGTTGGTGTTCAACTTGACCCAGCCACCCCCTTGGGGTTGCTCGCCCGGCGTATAGGCCGCCATGGCCGCGATATGGGGGTTCGGTTCGGGAAGCACGGAGGACATCAGCGGAGCTTGAGTTTCGTCGCGGAATAGTCGGCGAGCAAGGCCTTGATGGCCGCGCACTCGGACAACGCCAAGGCGCGCTGGGCCAACCGCAGCAACTCGTCCTTCGTCGAATGCCGCAGGACGAAACGCACCTCGGGGATCGCGGGCGGCGCCATGCTCAGTTCGTGCGCGCCGAGGCCGATCAACAACGGCGCCCAGACGGGGTCGCCGGCCAGTTCGCCGCAGACGGCGGCGGCGACGCCGTGCTGGCGCGCCGCGGTGAAGATGCGCTCGAGCGTCCGCACCACGGCGGGATGGGCTGGCTCATAGAGCGCGGAGATGCGCGGGTTGCCGCGGTCCACCGCCAAAAGATACTGCACGAGGTCGTTCGTCCCCACGCTGAAGAAATCGACTTCCCGCGCGAGGTCCTCCGCGACGGCCGCCACCGAAGGGATCTCGATCATGGCACCGAGCCGGATGCGCTCCTTCGGCATGATGCCTTCGGCCGCCAGCTCGGCTTCGACGGAAACCAACACTTCCTTGGCGCGGCGGAATTCCTCGATCCCCGAAATCATCGGGAACATCACCGCCACCGGCCCCAACGCGGCGGCGCGCAGGATCGCGCGGAGTTGCGGACGGAAGACGTCGGGGCGATCCAAGCACAGCCGGATCGCGCGGTAACCCATGAACGGGTTCGCTTCGTCGTTGAGGTCGCCCAGGCGCTTGTCGCCGCCGAGGTCGAGCGTGCGGAAGGTGACCAAGCGACCCTTCGCCTCGCGGACGACTTCCGCGTATTCCTCGTATTGCTCGGCTTCCGTGGGCCAAGCGTCCAAGCGCAGGTAAAGGTTCTCCGTCCGGTACAGACCCACGCCTTGCGCGCAATAAAGACGGGCATCTTCGAGGTCTTCGGGGCCGCCGATGTTGGCCTGCAGGGCGAAGCCTTCTCCGTCGCTGGTGACGTCCGGCAAGGCGATCTCGAGCATGACCCGATCGCGGCGGCGGCGGATGGCGAGTTCCTGCGAACGATAGCCCTCCAACGTCGCGCCCGTCGGGTTGATGACCACCGCGCCGGTCTCGCCATCGACCAGGATGATGTCGCCGTCCTGGACGGCATCCATCAGCCCCTTCACGCCGACGACCGCGGGGATCTCCAGCGAGCGCGCCATGATCGCGGAATGCCCGGTGCGCCCACCCTCCTCCGTCACGAACGCCAAGACGCCGTCCTCGGGCAAGCCGGCGGTCTCGGAGGGTGTGAGGTCGCGCGCGACGACGACCTGCTGACGGGCCGCCATGGTCGCATGCGCCGGTCGCGTGCCCAGGAGATGGTGCATCACGCGGCTGGTGACGTCGCGGATGTCGGAGGCGCGTTCACGGAGGAAGTCATCCTCCATGCGCTCGAAGATATCGATGTAACGCTGGACGACTTCCTGGAAGCAGAACTCGACGTTGAAGCCGGTGGAGCGGACCTCCTTGCTGACGTCGTCGATGAGCGCGACGTCGTCGAGGACGAGGAGGTGGGCGTCGAAGATGGCGGCTTCGGACTCGCCCAGGCTTTGGGCGACTTCCTGCCGGAGCTTGGTGATGGCCTGGCGGGTGGCCTCCAAGGCCAGCTCGAAGCGGCGCAGTTCGGCGTCCACATCGGGCACCTTCTGGCAGGCGACGATGGCCATGCCCTGCAGCAGCAGGTAGGCGGGACCACGACCGACGCCCGGAGCGGCGGCAGTGCCTTGGAGTCTAATCTCCGGCCTGGAGGATTCGGCCTGCATCTGACGAACAGAAGATTGGCCTAAGGGCCGGAAGCAAGGCGGATAACCGCTTAAGCCTCGTTCAAGCCCGGATCTTCCGCGGGATTGAACATATCAGGGATCGTCAAGGTCGGCAGGGCCATCTCCGGCATCTCGTCGGGCATGACTTCGGCGATCGCGATGGGCATGGCGTCGGTCGGGGGGACGGTCACGCCTTCCGCCGTCGCTTCTTCGGCCAAGGGATCCTCGACGTAAAGCATCAGGCCGCTGTATTCGGCCGGCAAAGTGACCCGCAACTGCACGAACACGAGCGCCAGCACGCACGCGTGGGCGAAAATCCGGCCGGCCCGCTGGGCGAAACGGGCGACGCCGGCCACCGCCTGCGCCGCATCCAAATCGGCCCGGCCGCGCAGGAAAGCCATCTGGGCCTTATGCAGGCGGACACGCGCATGGAAGCGCTGGCGGATCTCCGGGGAGGCCTGCAGGGCATTGCGCAGACGCACCACCTGCTCCCGGGTGGCGGTGCCATCGAGGTAGCAGAGGATCAGGGCCTCGAGTTCGGCGTTGCTCATCCGCGGAACTCCTCCCCCATGAGCTGTCGCAAGGCCTCGCGGGCCCGGTTGATGCGGCTCTTGACGGTGCCAATCGAGAGGCCGAGCTCTTCGGCGATCTCTTCGTACGATTGGTTGCGGATGTTGCGCATCGTGAGGATTTGAGCGTGTTCCGGCTTCAATTGTTCCATGCACTCGGCCACTTTCTTGACGAATTCGTTGTGCTCGGCTTCATGGCCCGGCCCCTGGGAACCGTCCGAAAGGATGTCGTGGAGCGTGGCGCCGGGGTCCTCCCCGAGGTCCGCATCCAGTGACATGGACTGGTCGCGCTTCCGGCGGCGCCAATACCAGTAGCGGTTGCGGGCCAGATTCGTGCCGATTTGGTGGATCCAAGTCGAGAAGGTGGCGGTACCGCGGAAGGAAGCCAGGACCCGGTGGGCCCGGATGAAGGTGTCCTGCGTGATCTCCTCGGCATCCTGCCTATTGCGAAGCAACGAGAAGACCTTGGCGAAGATGCGCCCTTGGTAACGGAGGACCAACTCATTGTACGCCCCGAGGTCGCCATTGCGGGCGCGCTCGAGGGCGGACTGGTCGGCTTCGGTTTCCATCGTTTAGGGGTGGCTTCAGGGGAGGTCTTACCTGAGTATGGTGCTGACAATAGGCCAGATATCAACTGCAGTCTTCAATCCCCGCCCCTTTTGGACCCATGTTCACCTCCAGCAAGAAAAGGACCCCGTTTCGTTGGGTCAACTGCCTGAACGGCCAAAAGGGTTCGACGGACAGCTTGCCGGTGAGTTTCCCCCTCCCTTCCGCCACGCCCCCCGTCGCCATTTCGGCGACCGAAACCGGACTGATGCTGGCAACGTCCTCGACGGCCCCCGTCCTCGTCAACGGCTCCCTGCTGCGCCCCAAGACGACCATCACCGAAACGTCGACGCTCCAACTCGAGGACGGCCTCTACGTGATTTCGGCGAATGAAGCGGACCCTTTCGAAGCCGTGCAGACGACGACGTGGGTGCTGTTCGATGCCGCCACCGGTGACCTGCTGGGCGAACTGCCGCCGCAAGCATTGCTGGAGCACGCCGCCCGCCTCGGACGCGCGACCGATACGCTCGCCTGCACGCCCGTCGGCCTCGAGGTCGGCTTCAAGCTCTCGCAGATCGCTTCCCTCCTGACGCCGCGCGAAGAGAGCGCCACGCCGCCGCCCGCTCCGTCCGCCCTCGCCGCGGAACAGAACAAAGGCGCCCACCTTTGCCCGGTCTGCTGGACCCGTTTCGACGCCGGGGACGCCTTGAGCGTCGCCGTCCACGAAGACCTCCGCGGCGACCCCATCCTCGGGATCGACGCCCGCCTGCGTTTCCACCCCACGCGCTTCAACGACCAAGGGCTCGCGCTCGACCCCATGGGTTTGGCCTGCACCGACTTGGCCTGCCCGCACTGCCGGCGACAGCTGCCGCCCGGCTATCTGGACAGGCCCCACCGCATCCTTTCGGTGATCGGCGCGCCGAGCGCAGGCAAGTCCTACTACCTGGCCGTCCTCACGCACGTCCTGCAGGACCGCCTGCCCAACGACTTCGGCCTCGCCTTCAAGGACGGCGACCCGAGCGGCAACATGCTGCTCAACCAAATGCGGAACACCCTCTTCTCGGCCGCCACGCCGGAAGACGCCTTGCTCGGCAAGACCGCCTTGGAAGGCGCGACCTACGAAAAGCTGCCCCGCCTGGGCCGCATGGTCTCCCTGCCCCGCCCGTTCATCTATTCCCTCGCCCGTCCCGGGGCCAACCGCGATGAGACGTCCATCGTGCTCTACGACAACGCGGGCGAGCATTTCGAACCGGGCATCGACATCCACGATTCGCCGGGCGCGATGCACGTCGCCAACTCCGCCGGCCGGCTCTTCCTCTTCGACCCGACCGCCAGCGCCCGCTTCAAGGCGAAGTTGATCGGCGTCGACGACCCGCAGCTGGCGATCAAAGGCCGCGTCGACCAACAGGACAGCATCTTGGCCGAGATGGAGACGCGCATCAAGCGGGTGCTCGGACTCGCCCCCGGACAACGCATCGCGACGCCGCTCGCCTTCGTCGTGGGCAAATGCGACACCTGGCAGTTCCTGCTGTCTTCCCCGCTCGAGCCCGTGCTGAGCGACGGCAAACTCGACCTCGCGGCGATGCGCCGCAACTCGGACCGCGTGCGCGCGGTCCTCGTGAGCCTCTGCCCGGGCCTCGTGGCGACGGCCGAATCGCTCGCGAGCGAGATCAGCTACTTCGCCGTGACTTCGTTCGGGCACCAGCCGACGGTCCTCACCGCCGGCCCGAACAAGGGACGCATCGCGCCCGACCCGCAACGCCTCGCGCCGGCCCATGTCGAGGAGCCCGTCTACTGGCTCCTCCATCGCGCCTCCCCCGAATTGCTCCCCAGCCGCTGACCTTTCCCATGCCCCTGCAACTGATCTTCACCTCCGCCCCCCGCGGACTCGTCGCCGGACGTTCCGGCTTCTGCACCGTCGCCCGGCATGCCTCGCTTTCGGAACGGCTCACGCAACAGCTCGAAGCCCTCGGCACGCCCCACGACGACGCCAACGGCGCGACGTTCACGTTCCGTCGGCTCGAAGCCGGCAGCCAAGCCTGGTACGTGCTGTCGCGCTTCGTCGCGCGCGGGCTCGACTACTCGCAACGCGACAACCGCCTGGCCCACCATCTGGTGTTCACCGCCGAGGAAGCCGCCGTGCTCCCGCCGCCCGCCGCCTTGGCCCTCCGCTGGAATGGCTGGAAAGACACCTGGACCGAAGAGCCCACCTGGCTGAAGGAAGACGCACGGCCGCTCCCGCTCTCGCCGCACCCCGTGCTGACGCCCGCCGCGGGCTGGCGCGAATTCGCCGGCACCGGCGCCAAGGCCGCCTGGCTGGTCAACCCCGCCGGCGCCGCTTCGGTGTCGTTGCTCAACCCGCCCGACTCCGCCCCACTGCTCCGGCTGCTGGCCGAATCCTCCGCCCTGCTGGGCCGCGCCGCTTGGTCGGCCACGTTCACGACCAACGCCGCCAAGACGGGCGCCGATGGGTTTGATTGGGCCGTGGGTCCCGCCTCGGGCCGCCCGACCATCGACCTCGCCCAAGCCGCGCAGCTCGCCGCTCCGGCGGGCGAACTCGCCCGCATCGCCGCCACGGGCGCAGGGGCTACGGCCCCCGCGGGCGCTGGCCCGACCGCGTCGACGCCGCGCCGCCCCGCCGCCCAAGCCAACGCACCCGCCACGGGCCCCAACGGAATCACCGTCGCCGTGGTCAGCCTGCTGGTCCTCGTCGCCGGCAGCCTGGCCTTCGTCTACTTCAGCCAGCCCGACAAGAAGAAGGTCGTCGAGGTCAGCAAACCCACGCCACCGCCGATCGACTCGACCGCCGCGGATGAACTGCTCAAGGCCAACCGCGCGATCGCCGACGTCGACGGCTTCATGGCCCGCAACGACTTCGTCGCCGCCGGCAAGCTCTGGCTCGAGAGCTGCAAGCTCTCGCCGACGTTCGCCGCCCGCTACCGCGACCAATACTTGCCGCGGCTGAAGTCGAAGTTCGCGGAGACGACCACCGCGGGCCTGTTGGCCCGACTGGAGAGCCCGACCGCGACGGCCAACCGCAAGGGCCTGCTCGACATCGCCGAGGACGCCGCCGAGGCGCTGCGCATCGGGGAAGCCCTCGAAGTCAGCAAAGATGCCGCTTGGGAGGAACTCACGCGCATCCGAAGCCGGGCCGAGATGGTGGGCGCCCTCGATGTCCGCCCCATCATCCTGACCCAAGGCGAATGGCTGACGGCCGACCTCGGCCCGAATTCGCCTTCCACCGCCGAATTCAAGCTGAGCATGGCCGCCGCCGAGAAGATCGGGCGTTTCATCGACACCACCGGCGCGAACAAGAACGTGACGGTCAACGCCCGCCTGCGCCTGCTCCCGCTGGAGTCCTTCCACGCCCGCGACGAGAAGACCAAATATCAACCGGCGGAAATCCGGACGGGCAGCCAAGCCAACTGGATCGAAGCCACCAGCAAGTCCGGCCGCCAACCCATCGTCATCGGCGTGGGCTCCCGCCTGAACACGGTGACGCTGAACTTCGCGGACAACTCCGCCTCGCAACTCCGCGACACCAACCAACTGATCGAGATCGAATTGGCCGACGGCTCCCGCCAGACGATCGCGCTCATCACCAACGTCAAGGCGCTCCGCCCGCTCAACCTGGGCCTCGCCGCGCTGAAGTCCGACGTCGACACCGGGGTGGTCCACGCCGCCACGTGGGCGGAACCGATCCTGAATTCCTTCATCGCCTCGTCCGGCTCGCTGGGGCTCTACCCCGCGGGCCATGAGTTCCCCGACCGCGACCTCGCGTCGACGCGGGCCACCAAGTCCCTCCTCGAGACCGACCTCCTCCGCCTCGAACGGAAGTCCGGCCCCGGCGCGCCTTCCTACGACGAGGTCAAAGCCCGCCGCAGCGCCTTCACCGCGCAGGATTTCGTGAAAGCCGGCGCCCCCTGGAGCCTGCGCAGCGTTTCCGCTCGCGGCGAAGAAGGCCTCCTGCTCGTCGAATTCCGCTAAGCCGACATGCAGACCGAACGCCTCATCGCCCGCATCCGCGGACAACTCGAAGTCGGGACCCCCGACCTCGAGGCGCGGTCGCTGGCCGGGGAATACGCGACGCTCTGCCAACGCACCCGCGAACGCCTCGAGCAGTGCGCGGCGCTCATCCGCGCCGGCAACGACCATGCGGCGCTGCAGGTCGCCGAATCCGAACCCGACCTGCTCGGCCTCTGCGCCCAGCTCAGCTTCGGCGATTCGGAACGCTGGCAGGCGCTCTGCCGCGAACGTGGTCTGCCGACCGGGTTCCCGCTCGACGACCAGCACATCCTCGCGGTCGAGAGCCTTTACGGCAAAGTGATCGGCGAAAACCATCCGCTCTACCGCGATTACCGGGAAGCGATGCGCCAACGGGACGAGGAACGCGCCCTGTCCGTCCTGCGCTCCATCGCCCGCATCAACCCCGACGACCCGACAGCGCGCTCCGAACTGACCCGCCTGTCCAGCAAGTTCCTCCGCGAATCGCTGGGCAAGGTGCTGCAGCTGTTCGACGAAGGCTCCGCGCCGGCGGCCGTCGACCTGATGAACCGGATGGAGCGCTTCGGCGCCCTCGCGCTGACCAATGAACCCCGTTGGGATGACGCCCTCGCCCGACGCCTCGCCCACCTGCGCGACAAGGCCCAGGAGCAGATCCAAACCCTGCTGCCCGAAGCCCGCGCCGCCCGCGAGACGGGGCAATGGGAAACCTGCGCCGCCCACCTGGGCCGCCTCCGCACCTTGGAGCGCGACCACCACGTGAGCCTCGCTGCGGCCACGCTGGAGGAAGTGGTCGGCCTCGAAGCCTGGGCCGGCGAACTGGCCGCCACCGCCGAAGCGGAAGCCGCCCAGCGCGCCGCCCTGGAAACCTTGACGAAGGAATGGGACCAGCTCCGCCAAGACGCCGCCCGCGGCGCCTCGCCCGCCCTGCTCATCTCACGCCTCAATGGATGGATCGAAAAGGCGACGCCCCTGAGCGACCGCCTGCCGGACGGGGTCGTCCGGGAAGCCCGCGGGGTCCGTCAACTGACCCGGGGGCGCCTCAGCCGACGTTACACCATCCTCACGACCTCCTGGGTCGCTGGTCTGCTTTGCGTGCTCCTCGGCGCCTACCTCTGGCACGCCCAACAGGGCAAGGCGCAGGAAGCCAACGAGCGCTTCACGGAAATCCAAGCGCTGGTCGAACGCTGGGATCACACCGGGGCCCAAGCCAAGCTCGCGAAGCTCAAGGAGGATCACCCGGAGTTCGTCGCGGGGGCGGACATCAAGGAGACCGTGGAGGCGCTCCAACGGCAGGCGAGCGCCCAAGCCGAAACGGAACTCAAACTCCTGGCCGAGGCCATCTACCTGGAGCAACGCCGCAAAGAAGGCATCAACCTTGCGAACTTCGCCCCGGTAACGCAACGGGCCAAGGCCTACGTCAACGCCCTCGCCCAGATCGGTCCGGCCGCCACGGCGCGCCTGCAGACCGCCCTGCCTGACCCCGCCGCCGTCCTCGCCACCTGCACGAAGGTCAGCGAAGAAAGCCGCAACGACCTGGCGGCGTTGCGTCGTCAACTCCGCGTCGCCTTGGGTGAAGATGAGACCGTGGTCAACCTGGTCCGCGCGAACGAAGCGTTGGAAAAGCTGCGCACCTTGCTGGCGACGCTGACCGCCGCCGGCCTCAAGGACCTCGACGAGGCCTACGCCGAAGCCGACCGCGCGGCCCTGCGCTTGGAGACCGACCAGAAATCCGCCAATGCGGTCCGCGGGCTCGCCGAGTCCGGCGACCTCAAGGCTTACCTCGACGCCCTGGCGGCCGTCGCCCAGACCGCCAAGGAAAACTCCGACCTCCGCAAGCGCGCGAGCTTCATCGCCGAACGCGCCGAGGCCCTGCGCAACCTGCCGCGTTCCACCCTCGCCCCCCGCGTGGCCGCGATGTGGGACGGCTTGGCGAAGTCCGATGCCGAAGGCCTCTTCCAACCGAACGAACTCCTGGCGACCGAAGACAAGGTGCTCCGGGCCCTCGCCGACGACAAGACCACCTCCCGCCTCCGCAAGTACAACGTGCGTCAACATAGCCGCGGAGGCGACCCGCGCATCATGCGCCAGGTCTTCATCGCCGGCGAGATCACCCTGCAACGCAACCTGATCAGCGGTGGCCTCGAAACCGTGCGGACCGCCAAGGAACTCACCCGCGAGGGCGCCTTGGTCGAGTCGTCCTGGAGCTGCCGCGAGTTCAACAACCCCAACGGCGAAACGACGAAATCGGGCGAAGACCTCCTCGAAGGCCTCGTGATTCCCGAGCTCGACTACCTGCGTCAGTTCAACCGCTTCTACGACCTCAAGGCCGGCAAGATGTCCGAACCCTTGCTGCGCAAGCTCGACCTCATCCGCCGCAGCCCCACGCCACACCTCGAGCTCCGCGCGTACCAGATGCAGGAGCTCTTCAAGGTCGCCAGCCAACGCCCCGAAGCCTGGGGCCTGCTCTACTCGCCTTCGGCCCAACGCGATGCCGACCAACTGCGTCGCATCACGCAAAACGCGATGAGCCCTTACGATTTCCTCTTCAAGGACAAGTGGGCCGACGTGCAGCCGGAGCTCCGCGCGTTCCTGACCCGGCAGACCGGAGCGAGCTACGCCGAGGAGGCGCGCTTCTGGCGGCGGACGCTCGGCGAACTGCAGTCGAAGAAGCTGATGTTCGCCGGCACCATCGGCCGCGACGGCAAGCCCAGCCTGCGCGAGGCGCTCACGAACTCCGCCCTCTACGGCCTCGATAGCGAGGGCAAGCCCGCCCTGCTCTTCCGCGCGGATGCCGCGGGCAACCTGAGCCGCGTCAACGAGCCCGCCCTCCTCACTCCGCTGCTCCGCCTGTCCGGCACCGTCACCGAAGCGGCCCAGGCCGCCGGCCTCCCTGCCGGCCTCACGCCGCCCGATGGCGGCTGGGAATCCATCCTCCAAGGACGCGACCTCTAAGCCATGGCCAAGCCCGACCAATTCCGCCTGCGCTGGAAAGGCGCCGTCACCGGCCCCTTCAGTCTAGCCCGCATCCAAGACATGCTCCGGACCGGCGAGATCAGCTTGGTGCATAACATCGAAAGCAATGGTTCGTGGCTGACGGTCCGCGACTACTTCCGGACCATCGGCCTCAGCCGAGGCCCGTTGCTCCCGCCGATCGCCCCCTTGGCGGCGCCGGCGGATTCGGAGGCACCGCCGCCGCCACCGGGCGCGCCCGGCAGCAACCCACCGCTCGCCCACCCAGCCGCGGCCCCCGTTTCGGCGGCCGGCGAAGCCTTGGAGCGCAACGTCCGCGAGGGCTACCTGTGGTGTGGCTCGACCTTCCTCTTCCCGCCGCTCTTCGCGGTCGTCGTCCCGCTCTGGGAAGCAACGGCCGGCACGCTCCCGCCCTACTCGAAATACACCCTCTTCATCTTTGCGACGTTGCTTGGATGCAGCCTTCCGCTCTGGTTGGTGCAACGCGTCGGCCGCCAGATCAGCCACGAAGGCCTGGCCGAAATCGCCCAGTCCCAAAGCCGCCTCTGCCTCGTTTTGGCAGGCCTAGGCACCGTTTTCTGGCTGTTTATGTTCTGGATTCTGGCGAACGCCCGCGTCTGAAGCCCGCAATCGGCTTGACGCACCGCCCCGCTCCCTCTGACATCACAGCCCGGTTTACGGTAGCGTAGCTCAGTTGGTTAGAGCGAGGGACTCATAAGCCCTAGGTCGGCAGTTCGATCCTGCCCGCTACCACCAAACCGGGGAATATGCCGGCCGCCCAAGTCGGATAACCCGGTCGCGGGCGGTTAGGGCTGGAAAAGAAAAGACCCTAGCAACGCTAGGGTCCGGTTCCTGGCCAAGGCTGCGAGGGTTAGGCCTTCAGGATGCTGGCCACCGGGACGTCGAGGCCATCCTTCCACAAGGACTCCATGCTGTAGCTCTCACGGACTTCCGGACGGAAGATATGCACGAGGACGTTGAAGCCGTCGACCACGGTCCAACCGCTTTCGGCCTGCGACTCGCTGGCGCGGGCCGGTTCACCGACGTCGTCCAAGGCCTTCTCGACCTCGATGCGCAAGGCGCGGAGGTGCGGGTCGGAGTTGCCCGTGGCGATGATCATGTAGTCGGCCACGGAGGAAAGTTGGCCGAGCTCGAGGACGCGGATACCGAGCGCCTTCTTCTCGTCGAGCGCCTTGACGACCGCGACGACGAACGCGGGCACCTTGGCCGGCACGGCCTTGACGACGGCGACCTTGGGCGCTTCGGAACGGGTCTTGGCCTTGCTGCCCTTGACCTTCGCCACCGGGCGACGGACCGGCTTCGCCGGACCACGGGCCTTGGCCGGGCCGCGCGACTTGCCCGCAGGCTTGGCGGCCGACTTGCCGGCAGGCTTCTTGAAAGGCGTCTTTTTCTTGGGGGCGGGCATGGTCAGGATTTGTAGAGAGAGTGTTCTTCGATGTAGGCGCGGACCGTATTGGGCAAGCCGTTTCCGGCCGGCTCGCCCGCCGCCAACGCCGCACGGAGCGCGGTCGAGGAGACGCGCACGGGCGATTCCTTGAGCACGGTCAGGCGGATGAAGCCCGCGATGGAGGCCGGGGCGGCGACCGGCAATCCGTCGCGCGAGAGCACCGCGAACTCGACGAGCCGTCCCAACGTGTCGATGTCCTTCCAGCGATCCAGGCGCGCCAACTGGTCGGCGCCGATGATCCACACCCGACGGGACTCGGGAAACTCCGCCGCAAGGTCACGGGCGGTATCCACCGACCAGCAAACCCCGGTCCGACGGACCTCGCGGTCGTCGACGCGCGCCCACGCGCAGGGCGCGAAGGCCAGTTTGGCCATGGCGAGGCGATGGGCCGAGGAGGCGAGCGGCGGTACGGCGCGCAAAGGCGCCAAGCCGGCCGGAATGACCTTCACTTCGTCCAAGCCGAGTTGGCGCCAAGCCGCCACGGCGGCGGCAACGTGTCCAGCATGCGGTGGGTCGAAGGTACCGCCAAGAATGCCAAAGGAGGCGGGCATGCCGACATTCGGAGGCGAAGGAGCCACCGTGGCAACCTAAAGCAGGCTTGAGCCCGGACGATTCCCCGGGAACGATGCCTCCATGGCGTCAGCCTCGCGCTTCCTCCCTCCGGACCTCTCGCCCGGCCGACCCTTTGCGGTGATCGCCGGCAAGGGGCGCTACCCCGCCCTCCTGGTCGAGTCCGCCCGCGCCCGCGGCGCCCAAGTGCGCCTCGTCTCCTTCGAAGAGGAAACCGACCCGGCCCTCATCGCGACCTTCGCCCCCGCCGAACACCGCGCGGTGCCCGTCGGCAAGCTCGGCCAACTCCTCGACTCGCTCCAGGCGCTCGGCGTCGCGGGCGCCGTCATGGCCGGCCAAGTCACGCCGCGGAAGCTATTCTCCGGCATGGTGCCCGACCTGAAATTGGTCGCGCTGATGGCCTCCCTCCGCGAACGCAATGCGGAGACCATCTTCGGCGCGATCTCCGCCGAAATCGAAAAGACCGGCGTCCGCATGCTCGATGCCCGCGTCTACCTGGATGACCATCTCGCCACCCCCGGCCCGATGACGGGCTTCTTCTCCGCGGTGTCCGCCGAGGAACGCGCCTTCGGTTTGCGGATGGCCCAGGAAATGGCCCGCCTCGACGTCGGCCAATCCGTGGTCACCGCCAAGGGCACGGTCATCGCCGTCGAAGCGTTCGAAGGGACGGACAACATGCTGAAGCGCTGCGGCGCCACGGGCGGCAAGGAGATGCTGCTGACCAAGACGACCAAGCATGCGCAAGACTTCCGCTTCGACGTGCCCTGCATCGGCCTGCGCACCCTCGAAAGCATGGCCGAAGGCGGGGTCCGTCGCGCCACGTTGCAGGTCGACGGGGTCATCATGATCGACAAGCCCGCGGTCCTCGCCCGCGCCAAGGAACTCGGCCTCTACCTCGAAGGCGTCGATCTCTCCGCGTGAACGCCCTCGAAGCCGAGATCGCGAAGTTCGTGTCGCAGCGCTTCCCCGACGTCGGCGAAATCACCGTACTCGAACTCGCCGGCGCGGACGTCACCGCGACGTTGACCCTCCAAGGCCAAGCCGAGCCGGTGACCTTCCGGGTGTCGGGCCTGAACTGGGCGAGCGACGGGACGACCTTCACGCTGCGCTACCGGGAAGCGACGTGCTCCCTGCCCTGGTTGCACGCCGTGCTGCGTCACTGGAGCCTCCGCACGCAAGCGACCGTCACGCTCAAGGAAGACCTGCGGTTGCTGCCGTTGAAGTTCAAGTTGCCGCGCGCGGCCTAGCCTTCGAAGAAATTCCACGCGAGCGCGCTCTCCACGACCAGCCAAGCGAGGAGCAACGCCAGGACCACGGCCAACCAGCGGCGGTGGCGCACCCAGAAGTCCGGCGTCCGCTGATTGACGTCCGGACCGCCCCGTTGCGTGAGCAGGAGACGCAGACGGAGATGCCACGGCGCCCCCACCGCACCCGGCAGCACGGGGTGCTGATAGCCGCCTTCGCGGTAATCCACGCGTTTGAAGAATTTGGCGATACGCCCGAACATCTTTCCCACCATACACCCTTCGCCCACGCTTTACAAGCGGGCGGTCAGGGGGTAGTCCCATGGGCGTGAAGGCCACCACCCGGTCCATCCGTGCCCTGAAGGGCACCCGCCCCATCGTCTGCCTCACGGCCTACGATGCCGTGACGGCCCGCATCGCCGACCAAGGCGGTGCCGACCTCATCCTGGTCGGCGACTCCGTCGGCAACGCCGTCCTCGGGATGGCCGACACGGTGGGCGTGACCCTCGAGATGATGGTGCACCACACGGCCGCCGTCGTCCGGGCGAAGCCCAACGCGCTCGTCATCGCCGACCTCCCCTTCGGACTCGCCCACGACAGTTTCCCCAACCTGCTCAAGGCTTGCCGAGCGCTGCTGCAGCAAGGCGGCGCCCAAGGCGTGAAGATCGAAGGCGGCGCCTCGCTCGCCAAGCACATCGAGAAACTCGTCGACGCCGGCATCCCGGTCATGGGCCACGTCGGGCTCATGCCCCAGCGCGTCCACGCCACCGGCTATCGTCGGCGCGGCCTGACGCCGGCCGACCAGGTCCGTCTCTTCGCCGACGCCCAAGCGGTCGCCGACGCCGGCGCCTTCGCCATGGTCGTGGAATGCGTGGACGCCGCGTTCATGCCGAAACTCACCGCCGCGATCGACATCCCGACCATCGGCATCGGCTCGGGCCAAGGGTGCGACGGCCAGATCCTCGTCATCCATGACCTGCTGGGGCTCACCCCGGAACCTCCGCCTTTCGTGAAGCCCCTCGCCCATCTCCATCAGGACGCCGTGACGGCCGTGCAACGCTGGGCCCGCCAGGTCCGCCAAGGAGGCCGCCGATGAACTGCGTCGTCTTCGGCGCCGGCGCCTGGGGCACGGCGATGGCCATTCACCTCGATCGCCAAGGGCACACCGTGACCCTCGTGCCGCGGCGCTTGGAACAGGCGCTCAAGCTGACCGCCGAACGCGAAAACACGGATTACCTCAAAGGCCACAAGCTTGCGCCGTCCCTCCAGATCGGCCTGGAAGCGATCCCCGCGCTCATGGATGCGGATGTGGTCTTCCTGGCCTGCCCGTCCAAAGGCCTCGCCGAACTCGTCAGCCAAATCGGTCCGGCCCTCCGCGCGTCCTCCGCGCGCATGGTCGTCTCGCTCTGCAAGGGCCTCGACCAGAACACGCTCCGCCGCCCCACCGAAGTGATGGCGCTCGGCGCCGGCAAGATTCCGGTGGCGACGCTGAGCGGCCCCAGCAACGCCGATGAAGTCGCCCGCGGCCTGCCCACCGCCATGGTCCTCGCGGCTCATCAAGACGACGACACCCTGCGCGAAGTCCAAGCCGCCCTCAGCGGCCCGACGCTCCGCGCCTACACCTCCTCCGACCTGGCCGGCGTCGAGATCGGCGGGACGTTGAAGAACGTGTATGCGGTCGGCGCCGGCCTATGTGATGGCCTCGGCCTCGGTTCCAACGCCAAAGCTGCGTTCCTCACCCGCGCCCTGCAGGAAATGATGCGCGTCGGCGTCGCCGTCGGCGGCCGGTCCGAAACTTTCCTCGGCCTTGGTGGCGTCGGTGACCTCATGGCCACCGCCCATGGCGGCTGGAGCCGCAACCGCTCCTTCGGCGAACAGGTGGCCAAGGATGCCGCCGGCGCCATCGCCGCGCTCGCGACGCGGCGCGACTCCGTCGAGGGCTATCGCGCCACCGACACCTTGACCCGCGTGGCCAAGGCCCGCCAGCTCGACGCCCCGATCCTCTTCTGCCTGCACCGCATCCTCTTCGAAGGACTCGATGCGCGGGCCGGCGTGACGACCTTGATGACCCGCGACCTCAAGCCGGAGGCATGAGCGCGGCGGGTACGGAGTCGAAACCTTCGCCCATCAGCGGGCTGGGGCTTTTCGCCACGCGTGCCTTCGCGGCAGGCGAACGCATCGCCCCCTACGTCGGCGACCTGCTCAAGGCACCACCTGAAGTCAGCACCCCGGGACAACCCACCTACCTGGTGGAGATCGGCCCGGGACTCTGGCTGGATGGTTCGGCGCCGACCAACCCTGCTCGCCATGCCAACCATGCCTGCCTACCTAATGCAGAACTCATCTTTGAGGCGGTGGCCGGACACCCTTGGCTGGTCGCCCTCCGTCCCCTCGCCCCTGGCGATGAAATCACCTTTGACTATGGGTTTTCGCTGGCCGAAAGCCTGTTCCACCCCTGCAAATGCGGGGCGCAGGACTGTGTCGGAAGAATCATAGCCGCCCCCCTGCGCTCAGCCCTACGCCGCCACCTGCGTTTTTCCCGCCGAAGGGATTGACCCACGCCGTCGGGAAGGTCAGTTTTCGCAGGTCCATCTTACCCCATCCATGAAAAAAGTCGCCCTTACTGACCTCGATCCCCGCCTGCAGAAGCAGATCGCCGCGGCCGAGCAGCAATTGAAGACCAACCCCCAGTATGCCATCGAAATCCTCTCGGGCATCCTGAGCCGCAATCTGGGTTGCGTCGAAGTCCGTCGCACCCTCCGCAAGGCGCAGAAGGCGGTCCTGGGCACCCGCAAGGGCCTCTTTGATGGCATCACCAACGCCCTCTCCGCCGGCGGCATCGCCAAGGCCGTCGAGAAGGACCCCGTCGCCGCCATCGCCGACGCCGAAGCCAAGCTCGCCAAGACTCCCGCGGACGTGAACGCGAACAAGACCATCGCCGCCGCCGCCCTCAAGCTGGAGTTCCCCGAACTCGCCGCCTTCGCCTTCGAAGAACTCACGCAGAGCGAGCCCAAGCAGGTCCAGCACTACGTCGACCTCTCGAACACCTGGATCAACGCCGGCGAATATGACCTCGCCCTCGCGGCCTCCGATGCCGGTCTCAAGCTTTTCCCGGGCAACGGCGACCTCCAGGAATGCGTCCGCAAGGCTTCCGTCAGCAAGACGATGAAGAAGGGCAACTGGGAAGATAAGGGCGACTTCCAGTCCAAGCTCAAGGACAAGGACGAAGCCCTGCGTCTCGAACAGGCCGCCCGTAAGGTCACCGACGCCGGCACCGCCATCGAACAGGCCGCCGCCTTGGCCGAAAAGATCCAGGCCCAGCCCGACAGCCTCGACCTCTACCGCGACATCGTCCGCCAGTTCATCTCCGCCGGCGACCTCGACAGCGCCATCGCTTGGCTGCAGCGCGGTCGTCTGACGACCCTCGGCAAGGCCGACTCGTCCCTCGAGCGCCAGGAAATCGACCTCATCACCCAGCGCTACGAGAAGGTCTCCAAGGGCCTCCGCGAACAGCTCGCCGCCACCCCGGGCGACGCCACCGCCACCGCCGCCCTCGCCGCGAACGAGAAGGAACTCACCGACTACCGCATCCAGACGACGGGCAGCCTCGTGGAGCGCTACCCGAACGACTACTCCTTCCGCTACGAGTACGGCTCCCTGCTCTTCGGCGCCGGTCGCCTCGACGAGGCGATCCAGCAGCTGCAGTACGCCCAGCGCAACCCGAAGTTCCGCCAGGCCGCCATCCTTTCGATCGGCAAGTGCTTCGTCGCCAGCGGCAAGTTCGACTTGGGTGTCGATCAGCTGCTCCTCGCGAAGTCCGAAGTCCCGGTCATGAACGACCTGAAGAAGGAAATCATCTACGAATTGGGCGGCGCCTACGAGAAGATGGCCCGCACCAAGGAAGCGATCGAGGAATACAAGGCCATCTACATGGCGGATTCCGGTTACCGCGACGTCTCGAAGAAGATCAACGACTTCTACGAGAGCCAAAAGAACCCCACGGCCTAAGCGCCCGTCCCGTTCCTTCCGTCTTGCGGACGACCACCCGCGTCCGCTTTACTCCCCCCTGCCCATGGCCCTCACTCCGTTCCACAGCCACCTCATCGCCGACGTCGGCATCAGCATGGGAGACGAGGGTAAAGGTCGCCTCATCCCCGAGATCGTCCGCGAGCTCCAACAGCTCACGGGCCGCCGTGACGTGGTCGGGACGGTGCTCAAGGTGAACGGCGGGGCCAACTCCGGCCATACGGTCGCCGGCCTGAAGCTCAACCTCCTGCCGGGCGGCGTGGCCGAACACGACGTGGCCTGCCTCGCCCTCGGCGCCGGCGTCGTCGCCGGCCCCCGCAAGGCCCTGTGGGAAGCCCTGCCCCTCGAGAAGATCGGCATTCCCGTCCTCAACCGCCTGCTCATCGACGAGCGCTGCATGATCAGCGACGTCGCGCACCGCATCCTGGACCTCGCTTGGGAAGACTACCGCATCCACACGCTCGGCCAGGAGCCGCGCGGCTCCACCGGCCGCGGCATCACGCCGGCCTACGCCGATGAAGTCGGCCAGATGCAGATCCATTATTCGGAATTCCTCGGCGAGCAGTCCGCCTACGCCGAGCGCCTCTCCGCCCGCCTCCGCCGCGCCGGCGACACCGTCCGCGACGTGTGCAAGCTCGCGCCCGAGAAATGGGCCGGCCTCTTCGCCAAGCTGACCGAAGCCGAGCTGCGCGCCAACAAGGGCGCCATCGAATCCGGCGTCTTCGCCGCGGCCGAATTCGACTTCACGCGCTTCGCCGGCAAGGAACCGTTCACCTTCGACCACGCGGCCGTCCTGTCCGCCTATTGGTCCGCTGGCCAAAAGCTGGCCCACGCCATCGGCGACGTCCGCGACCGCATCCTCGGCGACCTCGCGGCGGACCGCCGCATCATCGGCGAATTCGGCCAAGCCTACTGGCTCGACAAGCGCGCCGGCTTCGCCCCGAACGTCACGGCTTCGCACACGTACACGCCCGAGTTCTTCCAGTCCGCCGGCATCCCGGTCCAGGCCATCCACACCGTGGGTTGCTGCAAGGCCTACGACACCAAGGTGGGGACGCACGTCTTCCTCACGAAGATGGAAGAAACGCACCCGCTCCAGCAGGCGCTCGCCAAGCTGGAGTTCGGCACGAGCACGGGCCGCCAACGCATGGTGGGTTGGTCCGACCTCGTCGAGAAGGCCGACGCCCTCCGCTATGGGGGTTACGACGACCTGGTCCTGAACAAGCTCGACGCGCTTTCCCCCCATGGCTCGTGGCGAGGCGGCGACCTCCTGCTCTGCACCGGCTACCGCGACGCCGCCGGCAAGACCGTGATGGGCGTGCCGCGCAACGACGCCGTTCGCCGCGCCCTCAAGCCGATCTACGCCACCCTCCCGGGCTGGCAGGCGGACATCTCCGCCGTCCGCTCCTTCGCCCAGCTGCCGCCGGAAGCCCGCCGCTACGTGGCCTTCACGATGGCGGAAATCGTGCGACTCGCCGCCCGCGGTGGCGCGCTCCGCACCCTGCCCAACTTGCGCTACATCGGCGTCGGCCCGGACCCCGACCAGATCATCTCGGACGTCCCCGCGACGGCCGACCTGATCAAGCTCGCCTAAGGCGCCGCGCCCGCGCGTCCCGCATGGACTCCTTGGCACACAACTTCGCCATCCCGCTCTGGGCCCTGGTCGACCGCTCCAAGATCGAGGTCGGCAAGTCCGACATGCGCGGGCTCGCCAAGGAACTGGGTCGGTGGCTGAACCATAACTTCGACATCACGCACAAGGGCGTGGCCATCGAAGAACCGGCCGGCACCGCCGCCGGGGAGGACCCGATGCTCGTCGTCGCGGGCGTCCCGCAATCCCAGTGGCCGATCATGATCGCGATCGCCCAGAGCAAGGAGTGCAAGCTCTACCTGGTGCTGCCGAACGAGAAGGGCCTGTTCACGCTCAAGGAGCTGAACATCCCCAAGCTCGAGGGTTAAGGCCGCGCGAAGGCCTGCACGGTCTCGAGGTGGAGCTCCGCGATCTGCGCGAGGCTCAGCCCGCCCCACTTGTAGCCGCCGGCCAAGGCGAAGACGTGCGGGATTCTCCGGCGGCGGGCCCACTCAACGACCAAGCGCTCGCGCTTTCGGATGATGTCCTTGGTGAGGCCCTTGAGGCCGCCCGCCTTCTCGTAGGTATCCATGCCGGCGTTGTAGATCAGGAACTCGACCGGCTCGAGGAAGTGCAAGGCGTCCTCCACCTGCCCCAGGTAGCCCTGCGGTTCGGTGACTTCATAATAGAAATGGCGCCGCTCGTCCGTCGGTTCCCACGAGTCGAAGCAATGGACCGTGATGTCCGCCAGGAAGACCCGAGGGTCGCCGCCCAAGATGTCGAAAGTGCCGCCCCCGGCATGGGCATCGAGGTCCAGAATGCCGACGGTCCCGACCTGCTTCAACGCCTCCAAGGCGGCGAGGGCCAAACCATTGAACTGACAGAAGCCATTGCCCGAAGCGCGGCGCGCATGGTGCAGGCCGCTGGATAGGCTCCCCGAGCGACCGTTCCGCAGGGCCTCCTTGACGGCGTCGCGCATGCCGCCCGTGGAGGCGAGGATGCTGTTGAGCAGCGGCTTGGACCACGGCCCGACCTCCAGGAAGGCGCCCGTATCCTCCAGGGTGCGGCGGACGTACTCCGGGTCGTGGATGCGTTCAAGTTCCGTCCGCGTCGCGAGCTTCGGCGCCTGCAGACGCACGTCCCCGGCTTGGCCCGACTCGATCAAGCCGGCGACCAGCTTCGCCTTGGTGACGGTCTCCATCCGGCCTTCGACGACGTAGGCGGGACTATAGAAGACGGTGAGCGGTGCGGTGGGCATGGAGGATTTCTACTGAAACTACACAAGGGCGTCAAATCGCCCGCCTGTCATAGCAAGACGCCCCCTCAGCCCTTCGCCTGGCGGACCAACCGCCGCAGGATGACCCCGGCCTCGGCGGGGCCGCTGGTGAACATGAAGATGAGGTCGGGCCCGCTGTCGCGGCTGACGACCAAGGCGTTGGTGTACGTGACGATGTCGACGACCTTGCCGTACTTGAAGTTCAGGTTCTTGAGCTGACCGTCGAACACGGCACGCTGCGCAAGGAAAAGCAGCCGGCCGGAGTCGACCTGGACGACCTGGTCCTCGGTCTGGCGCCCGACGTCGTAGCTGCCGACGCGGTAACGGAGGCTACCGAAGATCCGGATGCTCGAACCGAAGCCGCCGTAACTGCGGCGAACGGTCACGCGCTTGTTCTGGTAGAGCTCGACCTGGCGTTCCCAGTAGCAAGGCTCGGACCCCAATTCGCGGTCGCTGGCGATGGGCGTCAACGGAGCCTTGTAGAGTTGCCAAAGTTGGGCCGACTGCGTGATTTGGGCCGAGAGTTCGGGCATGGCTTCGGCCAAATCCAACCCATGGACGTTCGCCATCCGCCGAAGTTCCCGGGCGACGCCCGGATCGAGGAGGTTCTCGTCGTCCTCGCGGACGATGTTCTGCTTGTAGAGGTCGCCGAAGTAGGTCCTGCAGGCACGGAGCTTGGCTTCCGCGATCACGGATGACGGCAAGGGGACCTCCCGGGCCAAGACGTCCAGCTGGCGGGCCTTCTCCTCGGGCGTGCCCGACCGCATGAGGCAGGTCATCGCGCCGACGGCGTAGTAGGACTCGAACTCGGCGCGATGCAGCGCCAAGCTGGTGCCAGGGTCGAAGCCGAAGCTGCGGGCGAGGTTTTCGAGGTTCACCTTCTCGTCCGGCGTGAAGAGGCGATCGGCCAAATACGCGGCCAAGGCCTGGCGATACCACTGCTTGGTCTCTTCCAGGCAACGTTTGCGCACGTCATAGCCGACCTGCGTGGTGATGGCGGCGATATCCGCCTCCGACACCAGGCATTCGCGGGGCGAAACGGCGAGCTTGTCCCACAGCAGCTGGAGGCCCTTCACCTTGCTTTCCCGGCTGAAGAGGTCGTCGAGGAAGTTGCTGGGCTTGTCGGCCGGACGGGCGAAGGGCAACCGCGGCCGGGGTGCGGCGAAAGCGGCGACGAGCGCCCATTCCTTCATGCCCGGACGCCAATAATGGTCCGTCGCCAAGACCTCACCCGCCGCCACCCGCGCCGCCAACTCCGCGGCCGCGCAGGTGCCGTATTCTTGGCCGGCGCGGGCGAGATGGATGAGGTCGGAGGCCATATCCCAGTGGTAGGAAATGACCTCCGCGCCGCAACGCTGGATTGGCTTTTACAGATTATATAATCGCTCTATGGGTGGAGGATGCCGTTCCGCCTGTCCGCCCTCCTGCCCTGCCTGCTCGCCGCCGGCCTGCTCGCCGCTCCCACCAAGGAACAGCAGCGCAGCCTCGACGGCGCCTTCGCCCACATCGCGCAAGCCGGCGAGCGGCTCGGGGCCCGCGACCTCGCGCGCTATGCGCTCGAAGCCACCGTGGCCGGCGAGGCCCCGGCCAAGGTCGCGCAAGCCTTGGCGACGCTCCGTTCCCAACAGGAGCTGCGGAAGGAGAACCCCAACTTCGGCAACTTCCGCTGGTACCGCGGGCAACCCGAGGTGAAGGACAAGAACGCCGTGCAGTTCGTCTGCCAGAACCTGCTGGTGCTCGGGCTCGCCCATGGGGACAAACTCGATGCGGCCAACGCGGCCGCCCTCAAGGCCCTGCTCACCGACGCCGCCCAAGGCAGCCTCCAGCAGCGCGTCCGACCGGACTACACGAACATCTTCCTCATGAAGGCCTGCAACCTCGTGCTGCTGGGGCAATACCTGGGCGACGAGAAGCTGATGACCCAAGGGCGCGCCAACCTCAGGGAGTTCCTGACCTACACCCTGACCAACGGGATCACGGAGTACAACAGCACGACCTACACGGGCATCGACATGGAGTGCGCCATCCAGCTGGTGAAGTTGGCCCGCGACCCGAAGGACCAAGAGACGGGCCGGACGTTGCTGCGGCTCTTCTGGACGGAAGTGGCGGTGAACTGGTTCGAGCCTGCCCAGCGCCTCGGCGGCTCGCACAGCCGCGACTACAACTTCCTCCAAGGGATCGGGGCGACGGACAACCAGCTGGCCACCAACGGCTGGCTCCCCGCCGCCAAGCCTGGGCCCCTCGGAGCGGAGGCCGCGTCGCGCACCTGGCTCGCGCCGAAGGCGTGGACGGAAACATTGCGGGCCACCCTGCCCCGGGAAGTCGTCCAACGCTGGGGCCAAGGTCCGGGCATGACGGCGACGCACTGGGTGACGAAGGATTTCTCCATCGGCACCTGCGGGACGAGCAAGGCCTACGACGACAAGGCCTTCGCCGTGCAGTTCCCGGGCGACCGACGTTCGACGATGGTCTATTTCGTCATGGAGTCGCGCAATGACCCTTACGGCGTCAACAAGGAGCCCGACAGCAACGGCCACAACAAGGCGCTCCACCTCCGGCCTTCCTTGGTCACGGTGCAGAACAAAGGACGCGCGCTGCTCCTCGCGGCCGACGACACGGAAAAGCCCAAGCACCTCCGCCCCATGCCCGAACTCAAAGGCCTCTGGTCGCACTTGGTTTTCCCGTCCGACGCCAAGGTCTGCGACCGCGCCGGACGCGAGCTGACGCCTGGCGCCTTACCTACCCATGGCATCGTCTTCCTCCGCAAAGGTCCGGCGACCTTGGCCCTCAAGCTGACGGCCGGGAAGGCGTTCGCCGAAGCGCCGGGCGCGCCGCCCGCCATCGTCTATGTCCGCGACGGAGACAAACAGCAGGCGGCACGTTTCACGGTCGAACATGGGGTCGGTCCACATCCCGGCAAGGGGGTCTTCGGGTTCCTGGCCGAAGTCACCCTCACGCCCGACGACGACGCCTTCCGGACCTTCGCCCAGGCCTGGCCCGGCCAACACAAAATCGTGCGCAAGGGCGATGTGACCACGTTCTCCGGCAACGGGCTGTCGGCGACGCTCGACCTCGCGAAGAACAAGATCCTGCAGACGGAAGGCGCCACGCCGCTCGCACCTAAACAACCGATCAGCGTGAATGGCCAAGACATCTGGACCCCGCTGCTGACCGAGGCCCTGAAGCCATAATCCGCTTCACGCCAAGACCGTATCCAGACATTGCTCCAAGAGGCGGGTCCGCCAAGCCAAGGTACGCTCGGCGGCGACCAGCGAGGTCGACTGGAGCTCTGCCACGCCGTCAGGGCCATTCGCGGCCACGACGAAGTCCGCGTCTTCGCGCGCCCACAGCGCCGCGGTGGCGCCATCGACTTCGGGGTGGAACTGCAGACCGAGGCTCCGCCCCAGACGGAACATCTGCACACGGCAAACAGCGGTGGACGCCAGCAAGACCGCGCCGTCCGGCAAGGCGCAGGCATCCCCATGCCAATGGAGCACTTCCATCGGCGTCGGCAAACCGCGGACGCACGCATCGGCCTCCGGGTAGACCTGCAGGCACCCCCAACCGACTTCGCGAACGCGCTGGCCGATAGCGTCGCGCATCGGAGCGACGACCGCCCCCGCCGCATGGGCGATGAGCTGGCAACCCAGGCAGATGCCGAGGTTGGGCAGACCCGCAGCCAAACGACGACGCAATAGTTCGGCGACCGGTCCCAGCCAAGGGGTCTCGGGACGGCCGATGTCGGCCACGCCCATCGGACCGCCCATCACGACGAGCAGGTCATGGGGGCCGAGGTCCGCCGGCAAAGGCTCCCCCTGCCAAGCCTGGATGAGTTCCACCGTGAACCCGCGTTGGACCAATAGCTCACCGATGAGCCCCGGGCCCTCATGGGGGACGTTGATGATGCAGACTGCCCGGGGCATGGCTTACTTCCTGGCGCCTTCCTTGTGGGGCTTCGCCGCCTTACCGCCCGGGACCTTCACGGGATGCATGGCACGGAGCTGCGCCTTGAGCTCCACGACGACGGCCGCCTGGGCCGGATCGTCCGCCAAGTTCTTCAGTTCCTGCGGGTCGACGTCGTGGTCATAGAGTTCGACGCCTTTGGCGCCGCCTTCCCACTCCGTGTAGCGCCAGCGCTCGGTGCGGATGCTGTAGCCTTGGATGCCGTTGATGCCGCCGCGGATGACCTGTGAATGCGCCGGACGCTTCCATGCCGCCGCCGGATCCGCCAGCAAGGGACGCAAGCTGACGCCTTGGAGCCCGGCGGGGGCCGCCACACCGGCGAGGTCCGTCAGCGTCGGATACAAATCCACCAGCTCGACGGTCCGCGGACTGGCCTTACCGGCGATGGCCTTGGGTGCGACGATGATCAGGGGCACGCGGGTGGATTCCTCGAAGCAACTCTGCTTCATCCAGAGGCCGTGCTCGCCCAGGTGATAACCATGGTCGCTCCAGAAGACGATGATGGTGTTGTCGGCCAAGCCCAAGCGCTCCAAGGCGTCGACGACCCGACCGACCTGCGCATCAACGAAGGAAATCGTGGCGTGGTAGGCCAGGCGGCACTGCCGGGCCTCTTCCGCGGTCACGCCCTTATACGGCCAAGGGCTGGTCGAAGCCAACGCCACCGGCGGCACGGTGGACTTCCACGCGGGGCTGATGGGCGGGAGGACTTCGTCCTTGAGCTGGTACATGTCGAACCACTTCTGCGGGGCCACCCACGGGCAGTGCGGCTTGTAGAAGCCGACCGCGAGGAAGAAGGGCTTATCCTTGTGCGCCTCCAGGAGCTTGATGGCTTCGGTCGCGACCTTGCCGTCCGTATGGTCCTCGTCCTTGCCGGTCTTGTCCGCCAACAGCGACATCGACGAGCCGAGACCCGCGGTCGGCTTCATGATCAGGATATCCCGCTCCAAGGTCGTCTTGTCGCGGCCGGCGGGATTCACGACTTCCTGCCAAGAAGCGGCGTCGTCCAAGCCACTCGTGCCGATGTCACCGGGATTGCCGTAATGGTAGATCTTGCCGACGCGGGCGGCGTAATAGCCGGCCTGCCGGAAGGCCTGCGGCAAGGTGACGACGTTCGGGAGGCCTTGGCGGAAATCATAGTTGAGGTCCATGACCCGCGTGGTGTCCGGTCGCAGGCCCGTCATGAGCGAAGCGCGGCTGGGCGAACACCACGGCATCTGACAATAGGCCTTGTCGAAACGCACCCCCCGCGCCGCCAGGCGGTCGATGTTCGGCGACTTCACGAAGGGATGGCCATAACAGCCCAAGTCATTGTTCATGTCATCGACGGCGATGAACAAGACATTGGGCTTACGCGCCGGGTTCGCCGGCTCAACGGCCCCCAAAGGGTTCAGGGCGACCAAGAGGCCGAGGAGCAAAAAGGGGCGCATGGGGAAGGCCTTATCCTTAGTCAGTCCGCTGGGCATTCAAACATCTTTCCTTCCTCGCAACTTCCCTTGGCCGTCGTTGTTATAATGTCACTATGAACCCCACCCCCCTCGCTTGCTGGCTCCTCACCGCCACCCTGCTCGCCGCCGCCGACGCCCCCCAGGGCGACACCCCGCCGCGCGACCCGCAGCCCACGGTGCAGCGCCCCCAGCGCGACCGCGCCAACGGCCAAGCCAACACCGGCGACAATCCCCGCCTCCAGCGCCCGAACGGCGACCGGGCGCCGACCGTCCCGCCGCTGAGTGGCTGGGTCTACATTCCGCCCCAAGGCGGGCAGAACGGCCCCATCCCGCCCAAGCCTGACTTCATCCCCGGCAACCCCGGCCAAGAGCCGGCCAAGGCCGGGCGCAACGTGCAACCGCAGTTCGGCAACGGCCCGGTTAACCCGAACGAGGCCAACCGCGGCGGCGTCCAACCGCCAACCCAACCGCAGCGTCGCGCCAACGGCCTGACGCCCGACGAGCAGCACAAGCTCCAAACGACGATGGAGAAGCTCAAGGACGACGCGGCCATCAAGGAAGCCCGCGAACGCTCCGTCCTGGCGCGCA
>JACCDX010075207.1_pt1 | contig 42904 bp, 40 predicted proteins | sample 7449681 | NCBI WGS metagenome assembly JACCDX01 (sample SAMN15323450, study PRJNA562643) | freshwater metagenome | isolation source: river surface water | place: USA:Blue River Watershed | collected 2017-08-18
AATGATTGCGATCAGCTTCACGGCTTTATCTATCTGCATCTGAACCGCAGTGCGGGTTGGCTTGATGGTCTTCAGCGATACACCGATTTGACCCAGGGTTGTGTTGCTGCCGGTGGCCTCGATTACCACCTCGGCTCTACCGCTGACAACCAGGGTTCCAGCGGATACCAGTTCGTTGTGGCCGCGGTTTACCGCAAGCGACTCACCGGTCAGGGATGACTCATCAATCGATAGGTTGCTGGATTCCAAAACCCTGGCGTCGGCGGGGATGCGATCCCCCTCAGCAATACGAATTAGATCACCAACCACCAACTCGCTCGCGGGGAGCTTTTGCCAGACCCCATCGCGCTGGACAGTAGCTAGTGGAGCAGAGAGCGACTTCAGGGCGCGAAGTGCTTTCTCGGCCTTACCCTCTTGATAGATGGTGGTTAGCACGATGAAGCCAATCATCAGCGCCAAAACTGCTGCTTCAACTGGCTCCGCGATCAAGAACGAGACTGCGGTGGCGATGCCCAAGAGAATCAACATCGGCTCGCTAAGAATCTTCAAAACCCTGAGCCAGGGACCGGTTTTCGATTCTTTGACAAGCTGGTTTGGTCCATCTTGTTGGAGGCGAATTTTTGCGGCTTCGGAGCTAAGGCCATGGGCTTGTTGAGTTGCCATTTTCTCAACCTAGCATCGAAGCGTGGCTTAGGTGCTGAAGCCTATTTTTCTGGCATTAGTCTTGACAGGTGACCCACAATCTAGAGCCAAAAAAGTGGCGTGAATTCGCAGCATCAAGGCGCACCACCAGAGACTTTTTACCCACCCCAGTGCCCGATGAGCTGATTGATATTTTGATCGAAGACGCAATGACTGCGCCCTCTTGGTCGAACACCAGACCCTACCTGGTTGCAGTGGCAAAGGGTGAAGTGAGGGATCGCATCAGCAAGGAGTTCCTCTCTCGCTGGGAGGCTGCGGATAAGGCTCTTGCGGGAGGGATCTGGGGCAAGATCAAACTGTTTCTAACTCGCTACGGTCTCCCCCAGTCTGATTACAAGATTGAGCGCAATTACCCAAAAGACCTAAAGCCACGATCTGCACGTGTTGGTGCCGAGCTATACGGTCACATTGGAATCAAGCGTGATGACCGCAAGGCCAGAAGCGCCCAGTGGGCCAGAAACTACGAGTTCTTTGGAGCTCCGGTTTCGCTTTTCATCTTCACCCACTCAGGCCTGGGCGTGCACTCGGTTTCGGATGCTGGATTGTTTATGCAAAACCTGATGCTCTCCGCTCACGCCCATGGTCTTGGCACCTGTGCACAGGGAGCAAGTGCAATCTGGACACCTCCAGTAAGAGCAGAGTTTGATGTTCCCGAGCAATACAAACTGCTCTGTGGAATCGCACTCGGCTACCCATCAGATCACCACGTGAACAGCTTCAAAGCAGACCGTTTGGACATTAGCAAAATCAAACTGGAGGCTAAGTAATTGCTAAACATGCAAGACCCAGGGTTTATCGAAAACCCCTACCCTGCTCTCAAAGAGCTCCGCGCGTTTGGTAAGCCGGTCTGGGATGAAAACCTAAACATCTTTTTAGCTGCCACCCACAAAGATGCCAATGCAGTTCTTAGAACCAGGTCACTTGGTCGCATCTTCAAGCCCAAGGAACCCCAAGAGACTTGGGAGACTTTCAACTGGCTGCATGCTGATTCGATCTTGGATTCAGAGCCACCAAAACACACCAGATTGCGCTCTTTGGTCATGAAGGCTTTCAACCCCAAGAAGATCGAAAGCCTAAGACCAGATGTTGAGCGGCTAACCAACATGCTGCTAGATGAGATTGAAGTGAAGCTTCGTGATGGTGGGAAGTTTGATCTGATTGCAGACTTTGCCGAGCCACTACCGGTCAAGGTAATCGCCTCAATGCTCGGTTTCCCGGACAGCGATGAGCACCTACTTCGCCCCTGGTCACAGTCGATCGTGAAGATGTATGAGGTGAATCCAAGCGAGGAAGATAAGGCTGAGGCAATCAAGGCTTCCGAGGAGTTCGCTCAATACGTTCACGAGTTGATGCTTGATCGTAAGAAGAACCCAGGCAGTGACCTAATCACGGACCTGGCTCTTGTCGAGGAAGATGGCGAAAAGCTAAACGCTCACGAACTGATCGCAACCTGCGTTCTGTTGCTAAACGCCGGTCACGAGGCCAGTGTCAATGGGTTCGGCAATGGCATGGTTGCGACTTTGAAAAACCCGGAACAGCTATCGCTTTTGAAGTCAAGGCCAGATGAGCTCGCTGCCACCGCTGTCGATGAGTTCTTGCGCTTTGATGCTCCCCTTCACCTGTTTGAGAGAACCGCAACCGAGGACACCGAAATCGGTGGGGTTGTGATTTCAGAGGGTCAGAAGATTGCGGCCCTTTTGGGAAGCGCGGGTAGGGACGAGTCGGTGTTTGAAAATGCCGACGAACTTGATCTAACTCGTGATCCAAATCCACATATTGGTTTTGGTGCTGGCATCCACTTCTGCATTGGAGCACCACTTGCTCGCATGGAGATGACCACGTCACTACCTGCTCTGATTAAACGTTATCCGAAGCTTGAGCTGGCAGAGGAACCGGTCAGAAGACCAACCTTCGTATTGCGCGGCTACGAGAGCGTATTCGTTACCGCCTAACCCTTGGTTGAACCAAGGGTTAGGCCGGATACGAACTGCTTTCTCAGAATGAAGAACACCACGAGGGTTGGAATCGCTGCAATCATCGCGCCGGCAGCCAACAGGTTGTAGTCGGTAACAAACTCACCCTGCAGACGACCAAGAGCCGAGGTGATGGGTCGCTTGTTATCGGTTGACATCAGAACCAAAGCCCAGAAGAAGTCGTTGTAGATCCAGGTGGTCATCAGCACTGCCAAAGAGGCTAGCGGTGGTCGAAGTAGCGGCAGCATCACCTTGAAGAAGTGGGTGAATACCGAAGCACCATCGACCAAAGCTGACTCGGAAATCTCTTTCGGAATCGTCTTCATGTAGGACGACAGCACGAAGGTTGCAAAGCCCATCTGGAATGCGACGTGGATCAAAATCACACCAAGTGGTGAGTCATAAAGGAAACGTCTGTCTCCAACTGCATCACCAATCGCCAGGTACATCTTGAACACTGGAATGAACACGAGCTGCGCGGGCAGCAAGTTGCCGGCGGTGAACAGAAGCAACATCGCAACGTTGAACTTGAATGAGTATCTGGTCACCACGAATGCAATCAGCGAACCAAAGAGCAAGATCAAGAAGACCGCTGGAATAGTGATGATCGCGGTGTTCCAGAAATACCTCGGTAGGTCCATGCGCTCAATAGCGTTGGTGTAGTTGAAAAGACCAAGCTCCTGAGGTGGCGAGAACACACCGCCGGCACGAATCTCTGAGTAGGGACGAAGGCTGGACCACAGAGTCCAAACAATCGGGAACAGCCAAACCAGGGCAAAGATGCCGATGAAGATCGAGATGATGCGATCTTTGATCTGCTGAGCGTGGGCCTTTTTCTTGTCCTTGACCATCATGCTCATCGGGCATCCTCCTTGAACTGCTGGTTCAGGTAGGTGATGATCGGCACGATGGAGAGCAGGAAGAGGATCACCGCGTAGGCGGCACCCTTCATCGATGCACCCTCACCGGCGATGTTCTCGTATACCAAAACACCGAGGATTGGCAGACCGCCTCGGCCACCGTAGATGATGTAAACCATGTCGAAGGCACGTAGCGATTCGATGATGGTGATCACCAAGATGATGATGTTGACTGGGCGCATCGCAGGCAGAATAACCTTCAAGAAGGTCTGCCACTCAGTCGCACCATCTAGCGCTGCAGCCTCTCTCAGGCTCGCATCGATGGCCTTGAGGCCAGCTAAATACAGCAGCATGATGTAACCAATGTGGCGCCAGGACGCCATGATCATGATTACCCAGATGTTGTAGTTGTCGTCTCCAAAGAAGGAGATGGCGTCAGCAATCGGGAGACCTAGAAGACCATTTACAAAACCATCTGGTCTGAGTAAGAAGTTCCAGATAATTCCAGTCACGGCCAAGGAAAGCACTACCGGGAGGTAGTAAGCCGACTGATAAAACTTGTGGCCGCGAATCTCGCGGTCGATTTGATATGCCAGCAGGACACCAAGCGGTGTTGCAATGACAAAAAACCAAAGTAGCCAGATCACGTTGACGCGCAGCGCGTCATAGAAGATCGGCGTATTGAAGAAGATGTTTTCGTAGTTCGCCAGGCCTGCCCACTGGATGTCCTCGATCCGGATACCGGTCCAATAGGTAAAGGAGAGGTAGATGGTGGCAATGGCGGGGAACCAAACCAGCGCGATGTGCAAGAAGGTTGGGATTCCAATAAAGAAACTCAGCGTGATCTTGTCGCGCGAGGAAAAGAAGCGGCGGCGGCGAGCCACCTGAGTGTTCGCCGCCGCCGTTTTCATTTGAGACATGTTGCTTTTAGTTACCTATCGACTAGCTCAGAGCAGGTAGAGCATCCCACTGAGACTGAAGCGACTCAAGGATCTCGTTGGTGCTTGATGGGTCCTTGAACCAGCTCTGGAATGCAGGTCCAACGATTGGGCCAGCAAAGTCAGGGCGGGTGTCGCGGTCTAGGAACTGGGTGATGTACTTCGCCTCGTTCATCACAGCAAGCTGCTGCAACTGGAATGCGTCGTAGGTTGAGGTGTCCTGGTTCTTGTTAGCGGAAGTCATAGGAATTCCGGTGTCAAGCATTGCCTGCATACCTTCCTTGTCTCCGGCGAACTTAGCTAGGTCCTTACCACCCTCGTTGTTAGCACCGTTCTTGGCTACACAGAAGCCGTCGATTGGTGCGTCGATGGTGTCGCGAGCGAACTCAGGGTTGATCTCTGGGAATGGAACTACCCATAGGTCGTCGTAGTCTTCCTGGCTCTGCTCCTTGAAGTTGGCACCGAACCATGAACCGTTGAAGAAGAATCCGGCCTGCTTCTGCAATAGCAGCTGCATTGCGCCATCCCACTCAAGGTCTAGGACGTTGGTGTTCATGTAAGGAAGTAGCTTCTCCCAGTAGGAGAACACTTCCTTGACACGGTCATCGGTCCACTTCTCGCGACCTGCAAGTAGGTCGACGTGGAACTGGTATCCGTTGATACGTGCGTTCAGAATGTCGAAGGTTCCCATGGCTTCCCAGCCACCCTTGTCAGCTGAGGCTAGACCGATTAGGCCCTTGCCCTTTAGCTCGCCAAGTGCGCCCATGAAGTCATCCCAGTTGTAGATGCTCTCTGGGTCTAGGCCGATCTCAGCCATCATGGACTTGCGGAAGTGAAGACCCCATGGGTACCAGCTCTGAGGTACGAAGTACTGCTTGCCGTCTGAACCGGTTGCAGCAATCTTGTAGCTCTCGTTGTACTGGTCACCGATCTCGTTCCAAACGTCAGATAGGTCTACTAGTAGGCCCTGGTCTGCGAAGAACTGCATACGGAAACCGGCCATCCACTGGAAGCAGTCGTCTGGGGTTCCCTGTAGGTACTGGGAAAGGTTGTTCTGGAAAGCGTTTGACTCAGTTGCGTTGTAGGTAACTTCGTTACCGGTCTTAGCAATGTAAGCGTCTACCAGACCCTTCAACTGAATGGTTGGGGACTCATCAACGGTACGGGCACCGAAAGCGATTGGGCCACTGGATCCACCAGTTGCACAACCAGCCAACATGGTGGCACCGGCGATACCTAGACCACCGGCAGCTGCACCCTTTAGTAGGGAGCGGCGGTCAACTTCGTGACCTGCGATTTTGTTCAGCATTGAACCTCCTAAGAATGGACTCTTGCGAACAGAGTAGCCCTGGGAATTTGCTAAAACAGCAGATTCTCGTAACGAAATTATCACGAAAAGACAAAAAAGAAACAAAACAGACAACATTGGTGCAAATTGCCATGGGCAAAAGGAGTCCTCGATCTGGCTACAACCCAATAAACTCGGGCTATGCAGCACTACGACGTGGTCATTGTTGGTGGCGGACACAACGCCTTAGTTTCAGCGGCTTACCTAGCCAAGGCAGGCAAGAGCGTGCTGCTTCTGGAAAAGCTCGACTACCTGGGTGGTGCAGCCACTTCGAGCTATACCTTCGAGGGTATTGACGCGAAACTCTCGCGCTATAGCTACCTGGTGAGCCTTCTACCAAAGCAGATCATCGACGACTTAGGTCTTGAGATTGAGCTTGCCCCAAGGCGCTACTCCTCATACACCCCGGACCCACACGGCACCTCCGGCCTGCTGGTTGATAAGGCTGATCAAACTGCAACCAGCAAGTCCTTCGACGCTTTCTCGAAGCAAGACTTTGCAGCGTGGAACGCGTTCTACTCAAAGACTGAGAACATCGCTCAGCAGCTTTTCCCAACCGTCTTGGAACCCCTGAAGAAGAGGTCACAAGTCAGAGATCTGCTGGGTGAGGACTTTGAGACATTTTTTGAAAGGCCGATCGGCGATGTAATCGCCGAGAACTTTGAATCTGACCTGGTCAGAGGCGTGGTGCTAACTGATGCCCTGATTGGGACCTTTGCTCCTAACTCCGATCAAGAACTGGATGCCAATCGATGCTTTTTGTATCACGTCATCGGAGGTGGGACTGGAGATTGGAACATCCCAGTTGGTGGCATGGGGCAAGTCTCTGGTTCCATTGCCGCGGCAGCCAAGCGCTTTGGTGCCAAGCTGCTAACCGGAGCAACCGTGCTTTCAATCAACTCCAATCGAGAAATTGAGTATGAGGTCAACGGCGCAATTCAAAAGGTTTCCGCAGACTTTGTTCTAAGCGGCATCTCCAAAAACCAACTTTCAAAACTGCTGCCAGGCATCCAACCGGAGATAGTCCAGGGGGCTCAGGTAAAGGTGAACATGCTGCTCACCCGGTTGCCCAAACTAAAGGACTCATCTGTATCTGCAGAAGCAGCCTTTGGTGGCACCTTCCACATCAACGAAAACTTTGATCAACTTGAGGCCGCCTACCAGGCTGCATCAAGAGGCGAGATTCCAGATCCACTGCCATGTGAGATTTACTGCCACTCTCTTACCGACCCAAGCATCCTGGGTCCGGAACTTAGAGACTCTGGAGCTCAAACCCTGACGGTCTTCGCCCTGCACATGCCGCACTCCCTAGTCGCCAAATACGGCAATGACGAGCTTCGGGAAAAGGCTCAGGCGGCGGTGCTGAAATCTCTCAACTCAGTTTTGGCCGAGCCAATTGAGGACCTGATTTTCAGAGCACCAAGTGGCGAACTATGTATTGAGACCAAGACCACTCAGGACCTAGAAGACGCACTTGGCTTGCCAGGTGGTAACATCTTCCACTCACCACTCAGCTGGCCCTTCGTCGAGGACGACGAGGAGCTGACAACACCGGAATCCCGCTGGGGAGTGGCTACCGGCATAGATGGAGTGTTCCTCTGTGGCTCAAGTGCACGACGCGGTGGGGCAGTCAGCGGCATCGGTGGTCACAATGCCGCGATGGCTGTTTTAGAGAGCTAGACCCAAACGTCCTCAACAGCCAAAAGTTCGTTGACCCTCGGCACCACCTGGGTGGCATACAGCTCGATGGAGTGCATCAGCTTGGAGTGCGAAAGTGGTCCGTTGGAGTACTTCAAATCAAAGCGCTCGGCACCCACAGAACGAATCGCGTAGGCGATCTTCTGGGCGACGGTCTCAACCGATCCGACATAGAGCGAACCGTGGTGAACCTCTTGCAGGTAGTGTGCCTTGGTGGTTGGACCCCAACCGCGCTCGCGGCCGATACGACCAAACATCGCTTCGTAGTGCGGCCACAACTCTTCAATCGCCTGCTCATCGGTGTCGGCGATGTGACCTGGTGAGTGGATAGAAACAGGAAGCTCTGGGCGTCCGAATTTCTCCAGTGATTCTTTGTAGAGCCTTGCAAAAGGAGCGAACCTAGCAGGGTCGCCACCAATGATTGCAAGAGCCATTGGAATACCCAATCGAGCAGCGCGGATCACCGACTCTGGGGAGCCGCCGACACCAACTCGCAGCGGGATGCTGCCGCGCTCAGTCTTTGGATAAACCTGCTGGTTTTGAAGTCCCGCTCTGGTGGTGCCAGACCAGGTGACCGGCTGTTCCTTCAGAAGCTCAACCAAAAGCTCAAGCTTCTCCTCGAACAGCACGTGATAGTCAGAGAGTTCGTAGCCAAAAAGTGGGAATGACTCAATAAAAGATCCGCGACCTGCGGTGATCTCGGCACGACCATTAGAGAGAGCATCAATGGTTGCAAATCTTTGATAGACGCGAACTGGGTCCTCGGAGGAGAGCACGGTCACACCAGTACCGAGCTTGATGTTTTTGGTGACCGTTGCGATGCCGGCCAGCACCGTGTCAGGGGCAGAGACCGCAAAGTCATCGCGGTGGTGTTCACCAACGTTGATTGAGTTGAGGCCGAGCTCGTCGGCAAGCACTGCCTGATCGACTAGATCTCTAATGACTTGACCAGCTGACTTTGGCTTACCGCTGTCATCAACGGTCATGTCTCCGAAGGTGTCTAACCCAAATTTGATTTCAGTCATGCGATTAGTCTAGGGGGTCTAGACAAGTTTCGCTAGATTTCAGTTGCGGCTAATTGCCCGCAAGCACCATCGATCTCTTTGCCGCGGGTATCACGCAGGGTGGTTGGTATCCCGGCAGCTTCAAGGGTGTCCAAGAAGATGTTCATCTGCTCTTTGGTAGATGAGGTCCAAACCGAACCAGGTGTTGGGTTTAGTGGAATTGGGTTCACGTGTACCCAGCCCTTACCTCTGTCGTTCAACTTCTGAGCCAGGAGCTCTGCGCGCCACTTGTGATCGTTCATGTCTTTGATGAGCGCATACTCGATTGAGACACGACGACCGGTCTTATCGAAGTAGGCCTTGGCTGCATCAAGTGCCTCATCAACCTTCCACTTCGAGTTCACTGGGATTAGCTCATCGCGTAGCTGATCGTCAGGGGCATGCAGGGAGAGTGCAAAAGTAAGTGGAAGGTCTTCCTGTGCAAGCTTCTCAATGCCAGGGACCAGACCAACCGTTGAAACCGTAATGTGACGAGCACTCATGCCAAGACCATTTGGTTGAGGTTCAACCATGGTTCTGATCGCACTCATCAGCTTTGGGTAATTGGCAAGTGGCTCGCCCATACCCATAAAAACGATGTTGCTAACGCGCTCGTCCTCGTGACGAAGGGGGCCAAGCTCGCCAGCTCTGATCGCCTCGTTGGCCCTAACGACCTGGTCGACAATCTCGGCCGCAGACATGTTTCTTGTCAGGCCCGCCTGGCCAGTTGCGCAAAACGGGCAGTTCATGCCGCAGCCGGCTTGCGATGAAATACAGAGCGTGATGCGGTTCGAGTAACGCATCAGGACCGACTCAACTAACGCTCCATCAAATAGCCTCCAGAGGAACTTGATGGTGTCACCCTTGTCGGTCTTGAGTCTTTTCACCTCGGTGAGAAGTGGTGGCAAAACTTTCTTGACGAGATCTTCGCGACCCTCTTTGGGAAGATCAGTCATCTTCTCTGGGTCTTGGGTGTAGTGAGTGAAGTAGTGGGTTGAGATTTGCTTGGCTCTAAAGCCCGGGATACCGAGCTCTTTGATGCGCTCGGTGCGCTCCTCAATGGTGAGGTCGGCTAGGTGAACCGGTGGCTTACCGCGCTTTACCTCATTGAACTGCAAAAGCGGCTTACCGCTCTCGTCCTTACGCTGAGTCCAGCCCTCGGTGCGGGGCTTTACCTGGCGGACATCGGTCATGGAACTCCTAAGACGAGATAAGTCTAGGTTGTGGCGTCAATCACCCAGGTAAAGCCCTGCTTCAAGATCTCTCGGTCGGAAGTGAGGAGTGTCAGGTTGTGCGCTGATGCGGTCGCGATTATTTGTCGATCAAACGGATCAGCCACCCATTGAGCGGAGTACCGACCGAAGTGGAATGCACAGTCTAAATCGAAAGAAACCGGCACGATTCCCAGCTCCTGCCAAACCCCTGGGGTTGAGTTGTCAAACTCAATTTTCCCGAGAGCATTTTTATAGGCCAGCTCCGCAACCGAGATTGTGGAGAAATAGAGGTCAGATCCACTAATAATTCGCTTGGTTTTTGGGCCAATGTGTTGTGGTCCGGATTCAAGCCAAATCAGGATGCTTGTATCGAGTAAGAATCGGTTAGTCATCGAGCTCATCCGAATAGACAATGCTGGCGAGGATCTCTGCGTCCATGGCCTCCCAATCGTCTGGGCTCACATAAGAGATGAGGCCCTGCAGCTTGCTGAAGTCCCTGGGTGGCCTCTCAGTTTTCTCAATTAGCACCAGCTTCATGACAGGGACTCCATTTCTTGCGATCACAACCTCTTCGCCCGCCTCCACCAATTGGGCGAGTTTGGAGAAGTTGGTTTTTGCCTCGTGCATGTTGTATTGCTTGACCATAAGTTGGAGGTTAGTCCGCTTAGTCCACTTGGCTCAAGACTCCATCTGTGGATAAGTGAGCGTAGGCTGGTCGGGTGCTAAGACGCCTAATCGAAATATCCCGCCCAGTGCTTTGGATCAACACCATTGGCACCACCGTGGTGGGTATGTGGCTTGCGGGCTATCTCTGGGATTGGCGAGTACTACCGATTCTCATTTGGGTGACCTTCCCCTTCAATCTTCTGATCTACGGCATCAACGACATCTTTGACCAAGAGACCGACAACATCAATGCCCGCAAGGGTGGGTATGAGGGTGCTCACATCTTCCCTAACGAGGTCAGACCGATCTGGATCACCACGGTTTTGACCAACGTCCCGTTCTTGATCTACTTCGCAATCACTTTGCCCTGGCAGGCCACCGCCTGGATGGTCGCCTATTCACTGTTCTTTACCTTTTACTCAGCACCACCACTTCGCTTCAAGGCTAGAAAGTACTTGGACGCACTCTCCAACACCGACTACGCCTTCCCACTGGCCTTCGTGCCGCTGGCTCTTGGTGTTGAACCAAACTGGTGGTTGGTAATTGGCCTTATGGCATGGAGTGTTGCCAAGCACGCCTATGACGCCATTCAAGACATCCCGCAAGACAGCGACACCGGCATCGTCACAACGGCCGTTCATCTGGGTGTCAAAAAGACTGCGATCTGGTCAACGATTTGGTGGGCCATTTCGATTGCCCTGTTTGCCGTTGTCAATATTCCGGTTGCAATTGCCAACGCGATTATCGCCTACCTACTAGTTGCACCTCTTTATAAAGAACCGACCCCTGAAAAGGCGCACTCTTTATATAAGTACTCCATCGCTTTCCCATACGTCGCCGGAGCGGTTGGTGGGTTCCAGCTGGTAGTTGGTTTGGTATTCGGTCTCTACCCATGAAGCACGTAGTTGTCTTGGGTGCTGGCCTATCTGGTTTAGCGAGCGCCGCGCTTATTGCTCAAGCTGGCCACAAAGTCACAGTCATCGAACGCAACACTTGGCTTGGAGGTAAGTCGAGAAGAGTTGAAGTTTTGGGTCAGCGCATGGACACCGGTCCAGCCCTTGTCACATTCCCCGGCGTCTTGGAAAAGCTCTATGCCGAGTATGACCTGCTCGGAGGAAATGCAAACCAAATCGCTCCTTTGCGACTAAGCAAGCTCAACGAAGTCGGGGAGTACTTCTATAAAGAACACCGAGTGACTATCCCAGTTCCCGAGAATCACCCCTGGCACGCTCAGTGGCAGCGCTTTGAAAAAGAACATGCTGACCTCGCACAGGACATCACGAACCTGTTGACCACCTCACCGTTCAGCGCAAAGTCTTTGCCATCGGTTAGCAAGATCTTCTCTCGCTATGGACTGAATCTCACCACCGACCGATACCTCAAGTCACTGAGCTGGATGGACGAAGACCTCAAAGAGGTAATCGCCATCCACACTCTCAATGCCGGCATCGCCCCCAAGGACACCATCGCCCTCTACGCGTCTATTACCGCAGTGATGTCATCGCAGGGCATCTCGGTTCCCGAGGGTGGTGTGAACGAGATCGCTCAGTCATTGGCGAAACTCGCCCAGGCAGCCGGAGCCGAGATACGTCTGGGTGAAATCGTGACCAGCCTCACAAAGGGCAGGGTCGTTACTGACCAAGCTGAATACCAACCTGATCTTGTGGTGAGCAGTCTTGATCCCGAGCAACTGAGAGTTGTGATGGGTAAAGATCCCAAACCTTGGCCCAAGCGCTCTTGCTCCGGAGTTGCTATCTACGCAGTCTTGAAAGAGCCGTTACCCGAAAACTTTGTCACCCACTCGGTTGTGATGCCGGACAGTGGTGATGAGCTGCATCAGGCTCTCTCGGAGTCCAGGCCACCAAGACAGACCATGGCCTTTTTGAACTACTACCGACCAGGTGAGATTTACCCTAATCAAAAGCCAACGGTTGCCGTTCTGTTAACCGCTCCAGCAGATGGCAAGCACTACGACCTAAATAGCGAATGGGTGCGAGCGGAACTGGATCGAATCAGTGATGTGGTTGGACTTGATAGACCAATCGACGAACTCTTCGAGGACTACATCACCCTCACCCCCGAGTACTTCTCTGCCTGGGGTGGACCCGGTGGTGCGCTCTATGGCAAGACCCGCAAACTTTGGCAGTCGGGACCCTTCCATTCGCCCCAGTATCACTCGCTCTTTAGGCCTTGGCTTTACAAAGTTGGAGCCGCTGTTCACCCCGGTGGTGGCATACCGGCCGTCCTAGGTGGCGCACTCAATGTCGCTCGCATGGTCATTAGGGCCAACTAACAACTGTTCGCAGCTTTCCGGTTGTTTCTATCAGCTGCTAGTTTCTGACTAGGAGGCGGCCATGGCCAGAGGACTAAAGCTTCTCTATGTTGAGAATGACGAAGCCCTGCTCGGCTTGCTCGGTAACTCTTTAGCCCTCAACCCAGCGATTCTTTCGATCTCGAGTGCCAGCTCTTCGGACGCCGCCTTCGACCTTGCGAGTAAGCAATCCTTCGATGCGGCACTAATCGACATCTCGCTTGGACCAGAGTCGATTTCAGGCATTGAGTTAGCGCTTGGTCTTAGAGAAAAGAATGAGCACCTTGGCATTGTCTTGCTCTCCCAGCACATCTCGGCCGGTTACCTAAATTCGCTTCCCGCTCAGTTTGGATATGGCTGGTCGGCCATTCAAAAATCTGCAACGCTTTCGATCGATTACCTGGTTCAGGTTTTGCAGGCAACTGCCCTGGGACTAAACGTCTCAGATCCAAACTCTCACTTTGAGCCTGCCGAGAGTGACAATCTGGCTGCCGCACTATCTCCAAGACAGCGTCAAGTTATTTCGCTAGCGGCAACCGGGCTGGATGCCACTGAGATTGCAAAACAGCTGTCCCTGGCTCCAGTGACAGTGAGACAAGAGCTCTCCAAGTGCTACAAGATTTTGATTCCAAATCCACGTCCGGGCACCGACCTTAGAACCGCAGCCGTGCTGCGGTTCCTGCGTGAGACCAGAGGCCTTGACTAGTGTTTGGGTTTTTTAGAAGCATCGATTTGGTTTTTCGCGCCTGGCCAATTCGACCGCTACCGATGTCAGTGTTTCTAACGCTGTTTCAGATTTTGGTGAACTTTGCAACAGTTATTGCAATTGCCAGAGCAGCTGGGCGGTTTGCCCAACCGATTCAACTCATCGCGACCGTGCCATCGATTCTGATTGCATTTGTGCTCGCACTCTCAACCCTTTTTGGCTTGAAGAAACTCGGGGAGCGATTCCCCAAATACGTGAATCGGTTTTACCTGCTGGGGGCAGTGATATTTGGTCTCGCCATGGCGCTGGCTCGCAAGGTCTCAATCAATGACTACACCCCGGATTACTGGCGTGACCCAGCATCTTTGGTGCGCATTTTTGCCATCTCGGTGCTTTTGTATTTGACGGTCCACATCACCTTGGGTGTTTCAAGCCTTCGACTTGCCGAGCAGGTCAGTGCCGCGCAGGCTGCCAAAGCTTCGCTTGAAATCCAGCGCGGAAAGCTGATCTCGGCTCAAGAGGATGTCAGAAGGCAGATTGCGGATTTCCTTCACGACCGATTGCAATCTGACCTAGTCCTTCTTGGCATGCAGATGCAGAAATCGGTTGAGAAGCTCGGTGAGCAAGAGCGCTCGATTGCCCAGGCCTATATCGATGAGATCGAACGCATCCGACAGTTTGATGTTCGCAATGTCTCAAGGCAGCTGGTGCCCGAACTTGATGGCCCATCACTTCGACCCGCTTTGGATGACCTTTTTTCGCGCTATCGAAAGGCAATCAAGATCTCACTGCAGTTGTCTGAGAAGGGCAGCCTGAAGCCATTAGAAAAACTAGCTGCCTATCGAATTGTTGAACAGGCACTTCTGAATGCGGCTAAACACGGCAACGCTGCCGAGGTCATGGTCGAGATTCGCGAGTTGGATCAAAACATTCGGATCGTGGTTAGAAATGATGGTAAACCGCTGGAAACCGGAGCGGTCCCCGGTGCAGGTTTTGCAATTATCGACGAGTGGGTCAGTCAATTTGGGGGCGACTGGTTGCTTGGCTCAGTCGACTATCAAACCGAGTTGAAAGTATCGCTGAAGCGGGCTCTGTAAGCGTTAACAGTTGGCACTATTCTTAGCTGTGACTTAGCACTTGGAGGACTCTTGGCGGGCACAAGCATTCTGGTTTACGCAGAACGAGTTGGTGGCAATCTCTCTGAGATTGAGAAGCTACTCCAGGGGCCCCTGAAAGACTTTGATGGCATCCACGTGCTGCCGTTTTTCCACCCATACGATGGTGACGACGCCGGCTTTGACCCAATCGATCACACCATCGTTGACCCTCGTCTTGGCACCTGGTCTGACTTCAAGCGCATTTCACAGACCCACGAGCTGACTGCCGATCTGATCGTGAACCACGCTTCGAACCTGTCTCCTGAGTTTTTGGACTGGCAGCAAAAGGGTGATGAGTCTGAATACAACGGTCTATTTCTAACCTTTGACACCGTCTTTCCAAACGGCGGCACCGAGGAAATGATCACTTCCTTCTACAGACCTCGCCCGGGCTTCCCCTTCACCGCCTACGAGGTAGCTGGCAAGCGCCGCTTGGTTTGGACGACGTTTATGCCAAGCCAGGTAGATGTTGACATCAAGCACGAGCAGGGAATGGCCTACCTCAAGCGCATTCTCGAGGCGCTGAAGTCAGGTGGCGTAAAGGTTGTTCGCCTCGATGCCGTTGGCTATGCGGTGAAGACTCCTGGCACCGACTCCTTCATGACCAAGGAGACCCTTGAGTTTGTGAAAGAGATCACCGACCTGATCCACTCCTACGACATGCGAGTGCTGGTTGAGGTTCACGCCCACTACACCCAGCAGCTAGACATCGCACCGCTGGTTGATTTGATCTACGACTTCCAAACTGCACCGCTACTTTTGCACTCGTTCTTCACCGGAACAGTCGACCGCCTGGACAACTGGTTCAAGCTTCGACCAAACAACTGCCTGAACGTGCTGGACACTCACGATGGTTACGGAGTAATCGACGGTGGGCCAATCGGTGGTCGTCCAGGGCTAATCACCCAGGATGAGATGGCAGAGATCTTCAAGGTTGCGGAGAAGAACACCGGCGGTCACTCGGCAATCGCAAGCGTGATTCCGCAGTGGTTCTCGCTGCCACACCAGATCAACGCCACCCTGCCAAACATCGTTGCCAACGACACCGCATACGTGATCATGCGTGCCGTGCAGTTCTTCCTGCCAGGCGAACCCCAGGTTTACTACGTAGGTCTGTTCAACGGTATGGATGACCAAGAGCTATTCCGCAAAACTGCTCAGGGTCGCGATGTGAACCGTCACAACTACACCCCGTCAGAGATTGCAGAGGCTTTGGAGCAGCCAGTCACCAAGGCCATCATCTCCTTGGCTCGAGTGAGAAAGCACCCAGCGTTTGAGGGTGAATTCTCCTGGAGTGTGACCGGCGAGGACAGCATGGAGCTTGCTTGGACCAAGGGCGCTGACAAGCTAACCCTCAGCTTTGCATTCAAGAGCCCGCAGCTTCGAATCACATCCTTGGTCAACGGTGAGAGCACCGTTTACGAGGGTGTTGAGGGACTAGCTAGCTACTAGTTCTTTTCCTTGATCATCTGATGCACCTCTTGGGTGAGCTTTTCGATGCGAAGAGATAGCTCGTGCACCTGCTTGGTGAGCTCTAGGTTTTCCTGATCTACCTGAAAAGTATGCACGGCAAGCTCTGAGTTGATCTGATCCTCACGCTTTGCGGCGATCAGCAGGATCGCACCCTGAAGCGCCGCGACACAGGACAGCACCAGGTTGAGAAGAATGAATGGGAATGGGTCAAAACCTGAGTCACCATTTAGATACATCCAAATACCCAAGAACACCAGTGACGCAAAGACAAACGTCCAAGAACCCATCCCGTTGCGCAATCCATCCGCTGCCCGCTGGCCGATAGATAGCTGGCCTCTGCCAAAAAGCTTGGTTGCTGGATGTTCGTGCCAACGAGTCATGTTTCTCCCAAATTCAATGTCTTAAGTATCTTGCCCCAGAGCTATCTCTAGGCTTAGGGGATGCGCTTTGTGATTTTTGTCATCGACGACCAGACCAACAGCGGCTCCTCGGATGAGATGGCAGCCATAGACGCCTTTAACGAAAAGCTTCAAAACAGTGGCCAATGGATCTACGCAGCCGGGATTGCTGCGCCAAGTCGCGCCTTCGTGATTGACAACACTCATGGCCAGGAAGAGATCGAAAGCGGCTCGCTGTTTGATGGAAACCAGTTCTACTCAGGGTTTTGGCTTATCAATTCCGACTCTCTAGAGCAAGCCAAAGAATTAGCAATGGCCGGGTCAAAGGCCTGTAATCGTCGCGTTGAACTGCGCGCATTTTTAGGACAGTAATTGAGCAAAACAAAATTCAGCCCCTCGTTTCAAAAACTCTGGTCCGCGAGCGCCGCGAGCAACGTTTCAGACGGTCTTCTAAAAACCTCGGTTCCACTGCTCGCCACCACCTTGACCAAAGACCCTTTCTGGATTGCTAGCATTTCGGCAATCGTGATGCTGCCCTGGCTGCTTTTTGCAATTCCAGTTGGTGGCCTGGTTGATCGAATCAATCGACGTCAGATGCTTGCAATTGCAAACTCGGTGAGACTCTCTGCCGCTTTATTACTTGCATTCGCGGTTGGTTTTGACTTCATATCGCTACCGCTATTGCTGCTCACCACATTCATGTTTGGAGTTGGCGAAGTCATCTATGACACCACCCTGCAGTCGATGATTCCTCAGGTTCTAGAAAAGGATCAGCTGGAGCAGGGCAATGCCAGATTGCAGGTCACTTCGGTGACCCTGGGCGAGTTCGTCGGAGCACCGCTAAGTGGTGTGCTGTTTGCAATTTCGATCACGCTGCCATTTTTCTTTGGCGCGTTTGGAGTTTTGGTTGCGGTGCTGCTGGTGCTAAGCATCCCGCTGCAATACGCCAATGCTGAGCCTGCACCCAAGACCGAAGAAAAGAAGAGCTTCTGGGCTGATGTTCGATTTGGTATTCGCTACCTCTATGAAGACAAGACTCTGTTGAAACTGGTCCTACTGACCTCATCCATTGGATTCTTCTTCTCAGCGTCAAGCGCCACCATGGTGCTGTTCTTGACTGAAACACTGAATGTTCCAGTTGCTCTATTTGGAGTGTTGTTTGCCATGCCGGCAGCAGGAGCGCTGTTGGGCTCAGTGATCTCGCACCGAATCTCAAAGCGATTTGGAAGAACCAAGGTGATGGCAGTATCAATGTCTATCTCATCGCTACTTGTGATATTCCAGGGACTATCCCCGAACTACTGGGTGCTAGCGGCGCTAGTCACCCTTGGCACGGCCATCATCACGATGTGGAATGTGTTGCTCATGGCCACTTATCACCAGGTAATCCCGACCGAACTATTTGGTCGTATTCACGGGACCAGAAGAACCTTGGTTTGGGGTCTGATGCCAATTGGTTCGCTGCTTGGTGGAGCGATTGCAAGCATTGATCTGCGACTGCCATTCTTTGTCGGCGGCGCAATCTGTTTCGCGCTCTCGCTAATTGGCTTCCGCTTTATCGTGGGCCTTCAGGGCAAGATCACCGAGAGTGAAAACGCCTAGTAACTAGCGCGCTGCAGCCTGTCTCGAATCGCTTCCGCTAGGCCATCGCCCTTTGGGGTGATTGCAACCACTCGCCTAAGGCCTAGAGCATCAGCCTGTCGCAGTGCGAAGTAAAGCTGTTGGGCGTAACCCTGGACATCAACCGGTGCAATCAGTCGAATCACTGAGTCAGGGGTCGGTTCGCTCTCAAGCGCAATCAACCCCTCCCCGGGGAGAACAACTTGATCCAACACCACCTTGGCATTTGGCGCGTAGTGCGATGCCAAAGAACCACTTACTCGAATAGTTGATGGCGCTCTCGAAACCGATAACCCTGTTGCTTGGGTGATCATCTCGGCGGTAATAGCACCTAGCCGAAGAAGTTTTGGTGATTCAGAGGTGCAGTCAATGATGGTGGATTCAATTCCAACCTCGGAATCTCCACCCTCCAAGATCATGTCTTCTGCGTCGAGATAATCGCCAAGCTCGGCTTGGACAGCGCTCGAGTTGGTCGGAGAAACCTTGCCAAAGCGATTCGCACTTGGAGCGGCAACTCCCAACCCCCCAAGCTGCTCAAATTCACTCAACAGCTTCAGTGCAACTGGATGTCCAGGCACCCTCACCGCAACGGTGTCTTGCCCACCGGTAATGAAATCCCCAGCAAGGTCGGTTCTTCTAAGCACCAGGGTCATCGGGCCTGGCCAAAAAGCCTTTGCCAAGTCCATGGCGTAGTCAGGAACTTCAGCTGCCCAGCTATTGATGAGCTTTGGATCTGAAAAGTGCACAATTAGCGGATGGTCTGCTGGTCTTCCCTTAACCGCATAGATACGAGCGACCGCCGATGGGTTAGTCGCGTCGGCTGCGAGTCCATAAACAGTCTCGGTTGGCATGGCGACTAGATGGCCCTCGCGAAGCGTTCTGGCAGCGCTAGAAATCTCGTTCAACACTTAGATAAAAACTTCTTCTAGCTTGGGTTATCGATGTCAATGACTTCGCGGTCAAAAGGAGCACGGGCACTCCAGCCAAGTTCGGACTCGATCCTGAATCTCATCCGATCGCTCGCAGTTGGCTCACCGTGGGTGACATAGGTCTGGGTTGGGGGCTTGGGTGCAGTCTTCATCCAAGCGATCAGCTCGTCTGCATCGGCGTGCCCAGACAGAGTTTGCAACTGGAATACCTCGGCTCGAATTTCGACATCTTTGCCAAAGATTCGAAGGGTTTTCTCGCCCTCGGCCAACAGTCGACCGCGTGTTCCGCCCGCCTGATAACCAGAAATCACAATGGCATTCTTCGGGTCCGCTCCATAGGCGATTACGTGGTGAAGCACTCGACCTCCGGTCATCATGCCGCTAGCGGCAATGATGATTTTCGCTCCCCTGCGATCATTGAGTTCTTTTGACTCTTCGACACTGTGAACCATCTTTGCCACCGAATACATGGCCTCGAATTCCTCGAGGTTGATCCGGTGCTCCTCTTGGTGACGTTGATACATCGCGGTGACATTCTCAGCCATCGGACTGTTCACAAAAATAGGAACCGTTGGGATCTCGCCGCGCTGCATTAGACGATAGGTGTGCAGCATTAGAGCTTGAGTTCGGCCAACTGCAAATGCTGGAATCACCACTGTGCCACCCCGCTCGAGCACCTCTTTGAGGATGGGTTTTAGCTCAAGCTCTGGATCAATGTTTGGGTGGGTGCGGTCTCCATAGGTGGACTCGGTCACCAAGATGTCGCACTCAGCTAGGTCAGCAGGAGGGTTCAATAGAGGATCGTTAGTCCGACCCATATCTCCCGAGAAGTGAATGACTTTGCCATTGACGTTTAGCTGCAGCTGAGCAGCACCAAGGATGTGACCGGCATGGATGAACTTGGCATGGATGCCTGATGCCAGCTCCACCTCTTTGTCGAAGTGAACGGTTCTGACCAAATCGAGCGCGCGCTCAACATCATCTTGGTTATAGAGCGGCTTCGCCGGCTTGTGCTTGGTGTAGCCCTTGCGATTGGCTCGCTCCGCCTCTTCCTCTAGAAGGTGGGCGCTGTCTCGCCACATAATTTCGCATAGCTCTGCGGTTCCGGTGGACATCAAAACCTGACCCCGGAAACCGTGCTTCACCAAGGCTGGAACGTAGCCTGAATGATCGAGGTGAGCGTGAGTAATCAGCACCATGTCAATGGTGTCGGGCGGGACCGGAAACTCCTGCCAGTTCTTCAGGCGAAGGTTCTTATAACCCTGGAACAAACCGCAATCAATCAAGATTCGCTTGCCGTTTGATTCGATCAGGTAGCGACTACCGGTGACGGTCTCGGTGGCGCCTAAGAAGCTGAGCGAGTTCTGTGGTCTGTCCATACTCAAAGCTTAGGACTAGTGCTATTCGAAACGCAGGGCGTCGATTGGCTCCAGTCGCGAGGCCGTGCGAGCCGGCCAGACTCCAAACAGCACTCCGACCGCTAGTGAGAATCCCAGAGCCAGTGAAATGGTGTCCATGCGAATTGAGAACTCCCAGTCGCCAAGAATCGCTAGGAAGAAAGCTGCGATCTCACCGAGTATCAAACCGACTACACCGCCGGCCAGCGACAACACAACTGCCTCAATCAAAAACTGAGTGAGGATGTCCTTTTGCTTGGCACCAATTGCCCTTCGAACACCAATCTCTCTGGTTCGCTCCCTCACCGAGACCAGCATGATGTTCATAATTCCAATACCGCCAACGATCAAGCTGATCGCTGCGATACCGGTCAGGAGTAACCCCAGGGTGTCAGTGATACTACTCACTGCAGAAAGCAGCGATGCCTGGTTTGTAATTGTGTAGCGGGCATCGGTTGAATCAGAGAGCCCGTATCGCTCGCGCAGTAACCTGTCGGCCGCTACCTGCAACGCATCAACACCCTCTGCGGTTGTGGCCTGAATCACAATCGAGGAGACGTAGGGGTACTGACTAAAGATCTTTCTCGCTGCATCGAGGCTCACATAAACCCGACCCGAGGTTCCAAACCCGGCCTGGTCATCCAAGACTCCGACCAACCTAAATGCCTGACCGTTGAGCTTCACAGTTTGACCCAGCATGCCCGCATCAAGGCCAAGGTCATTGGCTGCATCCGCACCAAAGACAACATCTCTTGATTGAAGTGCAGCGGGGTTTGAAGAAAGGTAGGAACCAAGTGCAAGCTCGGGCTTTACAGCCTCAAAGTAGTCCTTTGAAACTCCAACCAATCGAGCGTTCACTCTGGCATCCGAGGTTGCAATCGTGCCCTCGTTCTGGGACTGCATAAACATCACAGCCACACCCTCAAGCTTTGCCAAAGCCTCGGCATCTTGTTCAGTCAAAGCATCTGGAGCCATTGCTGAGATGTTGAGCTGGTTCGTGCCAAGGGTTGCGAGTGACTTATTGATGCCCTGCGATGCCCCATCAACAATCGAGGTCAGGGCAACGATTGCGGCAACGCCGATTACCACGCCGAGCATGGTTAGTAGCGATCGGGTCTTGGTCGCCCAGATTCGATTCAGCGCTAGTCGCGCGGTGCCAAGAAGATTCATGCGGCACCTCTTTCATCGCGCTCGATTTTGCCATCGCGCAGGAAAACTCTTCTTGGAGCACTGGCGGCAATGTCAAGGTCATGGGTGATCAAGATGATGGTTCTGCCGTCGCTGTGAAGCTGCTGCAATAGCTCGATAACCTGTGCTCCAGTTTTGGAATCAAGCGCTCCGGTTGGTTCATCGGCGAGAACTATGTCTGGCTCGGTTACAAGAGCTCTGGCGATTGCAACTCGCTGTTGCTGACCGCCAGAGAGTCGATTCCGATCAAAGTTCAATCTCTCACCAAGTCCTAGCTGCGAGAGCATGTCAGCCGCTCGCTGCTTGGCAACCTTGGCCGGGATGCCCTGATACAAAAGCGGGGCCATGACATTTTCAATAGCGGTGGTGTTTGGAAGTAGCTGAAACTGTTGAAAGACAAAGCCAATCGACTTTGACCTAAGTGCGGTCAACTGATCATCGTTTAGCTCTTGAGTTGAGGATCCAGAGATTTCAACCACACCAGCACTTGGTCGATCAAGACAACCAATTAGGTTCATCATGGTTGACTTGCCGCTACCTGAGGGTCCGACAATCGCGACGTATTCTCCGGTTTGAATTTCTAGATCCACACCGTCAAGTGCGACCGTTATCTGGTCACCGACCAGGTAATCGCGGCGCACTCCTTGGAGTCTGACAACCGCGCTAGTCACTCTGTCGCGCTCCCGCAGGGGGACCGAAGTTGACTGGTCCGGGGATGGTCCCACTGACGCCGGTGACAACAAGATCTCCCTGGCTAAGACCAGCGGTCACCTCGGCGAAGCTATCGCCAAAGAGGCCAAGTTCGATACTCACTCGCTCAACACTCTGGTTGCCGTCTTGGTCTGTTTTTAGAAGATCAACCTGTGGTTCGTCTTCACCAACCAGTGCACTAAGTGGAACCGCAAAAACATCAGACTTGGTCTCAACCTCAATTTCAGCAGTTGCACTCATACCGAATCGAGCACCCTCAGGAAGCTTTGAAGCCTTGAGCAAAACCTCGTACTGCTTGATGCCGCTGACCGATTGTGCGACCTGACCTACGCGAAGCACCTCGCCTGAAAACTCAGCGTTGATGGCATCGAGTTCGATATTGGCAACCTGACCAACCTTCACCAGATCAGCGTCGTACTCACTGACAAAAACCGACACAATCGGCTCATCACTTCCAATTGTCAAAACGGAGGTTGCGGTTCTCAGACCAGCGGAGGTATCTATCGATCGCACCACTCCGGATGAGATAGCTTCAACTTCAACCTCACTACCCATTTGGTCAAGGTAGGTGAAAAGTAGCTCGCCGCTTTCAACTTTGTCGCCCAAGGCAACGGAAATTGATTCGACCTCAAGAGCTGCACCAAACTGTGCTGGCGCCCCTACCGATCCATTTACGGAGCTGAGAATTGGTTGCGGGGCAGTGCCGTAGGAAAGCAATTCGGTCTCAGCCAGCTGTCCGTTTGCAGAGACGGTCTTGATTACCTCAGTGCTTGAGACCTCATAGGTTTCATACTCTGGCTTGGGTGCAAAATTCGGAGCGATAAATATCGCTGCCACCGCGGAAACTGCGATTAGTAAACCTAGAACTATTGGCCAGCGCTTCTTACGCATCCTGCCCTCTCCTGCGCGATTAGGCGCTCCTTAGAGTCAACCTGTTCACACTATGGGCTGTTCCTGTGACTTGACCGCGAGTCGACTGGAAATAGCGTGACTAGGCTTTGTGAAGTGGAGTTGGTTAGAGATGTTGCGAGGATCTTGCTGCTAAGTGAGCATGACGAGATCCTGCTGCTAGCAGGTAGCGACCCAGCCCAACCAGCCAAAGGTCACTGGTGGTTCACCCCCGGTGGCGGTCTTGAAGAAAGTGAAAGTTTTCACGAGGCTGCAACCCGAGAACTCTTCGAAGAAACTGGATTTCAGGGTCAAGTCTTTGGTGAACCGCTTTGGGAACGAGTAGCGAGTTTTGAATTCATGGGTCAGCTCTATCGCCAACGTGAACTCTTTTTCACCTTGCGAACCACTCGATTTGAACCCGCCCCAAAGCTACTAACCGAGGTTGAGCAGCAGTCGTTTCTTAGGTTCAAGTGGTGGTCACACTCTGAGCTAACCAGTACAACTGAGATTGTCTACCCGGTTGATCTAGCGGATCGGTTTGATCAGGTTCTGAACCACGATGGCCTCGCAACTTCGCTTCTACCAGAGCAACGCATCAATTAGCTGACACGTAACACGTGTATGCAATGTGCATAACAGCTGTATCTAAATTCCCATATCGGAACCCCGCAATTTAGCCTTCGGCTAACCAGCGCTCATCTCAGTGAGCGCTAGATAGGCGGCACCGATGAAGCTCAAGGTCTTACTGCTATCACTGCTAGTTGGTTTTGTGCAGTCCCTGATTCCACTTGGAGCACAGGCCAATGCACCCCAACCCCCCGCTGGGCCGGTGTTCAACCAGGTGCAGCTAAAGGTGTTGGCCGACAACGACTTTGCAGTCTTTATGGGCAATGACCAAGAGATCACCAGGTTGTTTTACCAGAACGACGTGAGCTGGTACGCACAGGTTGATGCAATTCAGACCCTTGATGTTTACCCAATCAGCGGTGAGACCTTTATCTACATCCTCCCGATGGGAGGAAACGGCTATGTTCCTCCCGGCCAAGGTAATGGCGGTGAAGAAAACTGGTCCGGGGTACTGAATAACATCCCACTGCTTGATTACCCAGGTGGTGAAGTCGCCGTCGGCCGCAGCATCTCGGACGCCAAGGACATCACCCACTCTGGCTACTTAATTTTCAACCAGCACATCACGGGCTTCACCAACAGTTCCGGAAACATCTCAAACGGTGACTTCAGCGTTACTTTGGAGGATTTGCAGCCTGCCAGCCGCAATCTGATCTGGGGCGAGGCAGTGAGGTCATCGAGCCCGCAAATTGCAGATCCGTTCAACAGCTGCACCGTGGCGTGTAGCGGAACCCGATTCTCCCCAGCAATTCCCAATGGAGCTTGGGACTTTCCAGATGGCACCGCGGTGCTATTCCGCTACCCACTGAGCAATGCCAACCTTCCAGTTTCTCCAGGCGATCGCCAAATCTCAGTGTCCTGGAAAGATCCAGGTGCCGGCGGTGCTGTCGATGACTACCTGATCGAGTACAAAGAGACCAGCCAACCAGACTCCACCTACAAAGTTTTCGGTACTGCGCCTGGCACTGCCCGAACCTCAACCGTCACAGGTTTGACCAATGGAACTGCATACACAATCCGAGTGTCCGCGCGAAACTCGGCTGGATCAGCTTCTTCCCTGGGTAGATCTGTGGTTCCAACCGGCACTCCATCAAGACCCACGAACCAGGCCTATGCTGCCGGAGATGGTTCGGTATCGATTGACTTTGCTGCACCCGATAACGATGGCGGCATGGCGATCACCAACTACGCCTACTCGCTTGATGATGGCCAAACTTGGATCACCCGAAACCCAGCCTCTGTGGCTTCACCAATCACAATCCCGAACCTAACTAACGGCTCCACCTACAACGTCAAATTGCGAGCCCTTAACCCCTTTGGCGCAGGTCCCGCATCCCTGCCAATCACGGTGAAAGCGGGAATCACCCAGACCAGAACTCTCACCTACCTCTCTGGCACACTGGCCGAAACTAGTGCACTACCCCAGGGTGGAACTCTGGCCGCAGGTGAAACCTTCACCATTCCAGCCGGCCCAACCAGAACCAACTTCACCTTCACCGGCTGGAAAGAGGGAAGCACGCTCTACGCTCCAGGTGCCACCTACACGGTCGGTGCAACTAACCCGAACCTAACCGCTCAGTGGGTTCAGAACTCGCTGCTTGGACTAAACACAAGTCAGGGCGCGTCAAAGGTTTTGACTTGGAACATCGCGGCGAATCAAAGCATTGATGTCACGGTGGCGGCAGGTTCTAGCAACTCGGTCAGAATCCAAATTCCAGATGGTGCGCTCGCACCCGGCACCGAAGTTATCTTCTGGAGATTGCTAAATGATGAGCTCGCGAAAGCCAGAATCAATAACTCCAAGGATTACTTCGTAAACCTCGCTATCACCTGGGCTAAGGGTGACGATATCAGTACACCCAAGTACGTAGTGGATGCCGCTGTTCCAATTTTGCTAACCATCACCAATCCTGACATCGTCGCCGGTGCAACCGCGTGGCAGATTGTCGGTGACACAGTAAAGGTGATCGGAAACGCAACTAGAAATGGCGAACTGGTGATCCAATTCACCGAGGACCCGGTAATCACCGCAGCCAACGTGCCGCCAGCTCCAGCGTTTAGCGCTCCGGTTGCAACCGTCGACGGCTTCACGGTGAACATCACTAACTATGACCTGCAGTACAGCTGGGACACCCCAACTATCACGGCCGGGACCCTGTCGGTAGGGACTCCAAGTGGCAGCATCGTTCCGCTGACCGTGACCGGACTAACCCCAGGTCAGTCGGCAACAATCACTCAGAAGGCATTTTTGAATGGGGTTTACCAAGCCGGCACGCTGACTGGTAATTCGATAATCCCAGCGACTGCCCCGCAGTCCAATCCGATCCGCACCACACCACTACTTCCAGAGATCAGTTCATTCTCGAAGCGAGTCTTGGAGGAGGGCGCCAGCGAACAGGTAACGCTGTTTGGAAGAAGACTGAATCTAATCAACAAGATCTCGATTGCAGGTCAGCCAGTGAAGGTTGAGAACTCATCGGCAACAGAGTTGACGCTTCGAACTCCGACTCTTGGCGCTGGCAAGTACGACCTGGAGATGGTCATTGATGCTGGTGGATCCTTCACATTCTTAGAGGCGTTCACAGTTTTGGCGAAGCCGGTAATCGTGGTCACTGAAACCCCCGTGGTTGTGAAAGAACCAGCGCCTAAATCCATCTGGAGCAAAATGCGCTTCTCGAACTTCCAGGGCGATCGCTCAACGCTCACCTCAGAGCTGGCGAAGCAACTGCGCTCAAAGCTTGCTGGTATGACCGAGGTGTCCAAGGTTGTCTGCACCGGAACCACTTCGGCAACCAAAGCGACCGAGTCAGATCGCCTGCTAGCTCTGAGCAGAGCAAAGGCCGCCTGTGACCGAATCAGATTGATGTATCCGAACGCCAGCTACACCACCAAGGCGTGGCCGGCATCAGGAGTTGGTGCTAGACACCGATCTGTATTCGTCGCTATCGAACGACAGGGCGACTAACTAGTAACCGATTGACTTGAGGTATTCGCGAGAGTCCTTGATGCAATCGAATGGGTCACGGCCATAGGTCATGTCCTGCTCGATGAAGAAGAAGTCCGCTCCAGCCTTTTCACTGGCTGGAAGCAGCGCTGGCCAGTTCATGTTGCCCTGGCCCACCTCAGCAAACTGAATGATGTTCACGAACTTGTCATACCCCTCGGCAAACTTGCCGGCGTTGAACAAATCGATAGCTTCCTGAGGCAGTGCAGCTACTCGGTAGTCCTTAACGTGAATGAGCTTGCAGACACCTTGGTAAAGCTCGAGCATGTCTAGCGGTGCCATGCCGCCGCGCTGGACCCAGTGCAGATCAACCTCGAAGTAAACATCAGGCGCTACGCGTCTAACAATGTCGAAGATGCGCTCGCCCTCAAACTGAATCAGGTCAGCGTGGTGGTTGTGGTAGCAGAGGGTGATGCCCTCCTGTGCCAAGCGCTGCGCGTAAGGGTTTAGCTCCTCGGCCCAAGCCTCAGTTGCTTCCTTAGAGACCATCGCCTCAAAAGGCATCATGCCAATACGGACGTAGCGGGTGCCAAGTCTCTTGCAGTCAGCAACCACCTTGTCGAATTCACCAGATAGTGAATCAATACCGGGCTTTGGGTGCAGTGCAACCGAGAGCGCACCAACCTCAAAGCCAAGCTCACTGATAGCGCGCTCAAGGTCTGCGGTGTTCTTCTCGTCCATCGGAATCTGAGAGACCTCAACGCAGTGGATATCTAGAGCAGCTAGCTGCTCTAGTACCTGGTACATCCCCTGCTGAGCGACCTGGTCCTTCAGCATCATTAGTTGTACGCCGAGTTTTGCCATATTAATCACGCTCCGCATACTTGCCCTCTTCGCGAATGCGAATGTTGAGGAAGTCTAGATACTCGCTGTCATCAAAGTTCTCGATCGATACCTCTTCACCGGTCCAGGTGGAGAGGTGAATTGCGTTTGCTAAGCGAACACCGTGGATTCCCTCGGCTCCTGGAGCAAGCAGCTCCTCCTCACCCAGACAGGCCGCCGCAAAGTTTCGCATGACCTCTGAGTGCTGCTCACCCCAAACCGATGCATAGCTCTTGGTCTCTTTTGATAGGAAGCTAGAGGTATCGAGCTGACCACGGAAAAGCTTTGCAACGTCTTCAGGACCCATGTTCTTAGAGATCTCTTGCTCGGGCTTAGTCAATCTCCAAATGGTGACGTCCTTTGAGTTCTCCACTACAACCTTGCCGCTGTCAAACAAGATCTCAAGGCGGTCAGTACCCATCAAGTCATGGGTTGAGGTCATGAATGAACCAGTTGCACCATCAGCAAAGCTGACCAGGGCATTGACCTCATCTTCAACTGCAATGTCTCTTCTGAATCCAAACTGGGCCTTGGCAAAGACTGACTTTGGAACACCACAAATCCACTGCCACAGATCGAGTTGGTGGGGAGCTTGGTTCACCAAAACGCCGCCGCCTTCGCCACCCCAAGTTGCACGCCAGGCTGAGGAGTCGTAGTAGCCCTGTGGGCGCCACCAGTTGGTGATGATCCAAGAGGTGTGGCGAAGGGCACCAAGTTCACCGGATGCCACCAGTGCACGAAGGTCCTTGTAAAGCGGGTTGGTGCGCTGGTTGAAGAAGACACCGAACTTGAGCTCAGGCTTGGATTTGGCTACATCGATCAGACGCTGGGCTTGCTTGGTGTAGACGCCAACTGGCTTCTCAACAAGCGCGTGCACACCGTGCTCGAGAGCGTAGATGCCAATCTCTGGGTGCAAGTAGTGAGGAACCGTTGTCACCACGGCATCAACAGTGCCCGAGGTAATCATTTCCTTGTAATCGGCAAAGAATGGGACATCGAGTTCTTTGGCCTTGTCTTCGAAAACTGGGTTGACATCGGAGATGGCTCCGATGACCATGTTGGGAACCATGCCCTGGGAGATGAAGCCGGCGTAGGCGGACCCCTCCGCACCCATTCCAATGATTCCAAGTCTTATCTTTTGAGACACTTCTGAGTCCTTTCTGACTTTTTAGGTTTATGAAAAATCGACGTTTGCTTCGCGAAGCAGCTTCACTAGCGCAGTGTGTGCGGTGGTCCAAAGTTCCGGTCCACATAGCCCACCAAAGGCATCAAAGTCACCGAGGTGAGGCTCAATGGACAAAAAGCCCTGGTAGCCAGAGTCACGAAGACCAGCAATCAGTTGCTGGAACTGACCGTCTCCCTCACCGGAGGGCACGATCTCACCGAGTGGGTTCTCGGCGGTTGGCGACAACGCATCCTTGCAGTGGATGTAGTCGGTGTACTCACGAACCATCGGGTAGGCATCATCAAAAGGCTGGTAGCCGCACTGCACATAGTTGGCTGGGTCGATGATGGCTCGGTAGTTTGCAGAGTTGATGGTGGTCATCAGATCCACAACGCGCTCTGGAATATCTCCGTAGATGTCCTTCTCGTTTTCGTGCAGCAGGGTGATGCCGCCAGCCTCTGCAAGCTCGACCATCGCTCTGGTGCGACGAATAACTTCATCTCGATACTGAGTTGGGTCATCGCCCTCTGGGATAAAGAAGCTGAACATTCTGATGTAGGAAGCGCCGAAAAACTTCGCCACTTCAACACCGTGCCTCGCTCGCTCCAGGTGAGCATCGAATGGGTCGGTGATGAAAATCTTTCCCAGGTCAGAACCCACCGAAGAAAGCTTGATACCCGCGGCATCCAACTTGGACTTGGCAAGCTCTAGCTGATCCTGAGTCAGATCCAATACCTTGGTACCCCAAGCGCTGCGGAACTCAACAAACTTGATGTTCAGCTTGGTCAGCAGCTCGATTTGCTCATCAAGATCTTTTGCAATTTCATCGGCGAACCCGGTTATGTGCCACATAAAAACGTTTCCTCTCGAAAAGTTGAGGTTTCGAAACCAAAGCTTTTTGGCTTCAAGCTAGAACGAGTGGGCAACGCTGACCATCAAGCAGATACTAATGCAACCGATTGCCAAAACTTTATGAAATTTAGTCACAAAAAGACACAATTTGATTACGTTTCACTTCTTCTGAAGTAGGAAACCAGATTTATTAGTTAGTCGTGCAGATACAAAGTGACGATCACGACATCGCCTCCGGCTTTGCCGATTGCATCTCGAATCGACTTGTTTATCGAGATGAGCTTGTCTTCGCCCTTGCGTGGAGCCAGGTTTATGCCCTTTATCGGATACCCATCAATCGTTCCGGAAACCTTCAGGTGGCCCCAGCGATTGTCGAGCGATTCGGTGCCTGGAATTCGAAGGTGGTAGGTCCAAGCACCAAAACCGGGAACATGCTGAAGCAGTAGTGCCTGATCTTCAATCAGCATCAACACCTAGGCCCCTCACTTACTACCTCTCCCCCTGTAAGGCTACCCAGCCTCTCGAACTTCTCTTCGTGGAACGAATACTTCTTAGACTATGCAGATGGTAAAGCCACAGCCCAGACGCCGCTATGTCCCGATTGACATGAGCGCGTATGAGGCACTTGATTCCGAGTGGCGAAAGATTGGGCTAACAGCACCGGCGCGCAAGGCACTTGTCGACGCCAAGCTATATAAGGTGAGCGACCTAAGAAAGATCACGCTGACTGAGCTGACCGAATTAGAAGGCATGTCTAAGTCATCCATCGCTCGCATCAAAGTGATCATGAACGCCAAGCGAATTAGTTTTCGCTAGCCCAAGTGTTATAACGATTGCGCTACGCGGGGAAGCTATTACCCCGAAGCGGCGTTCGATGATGAATGGGACTACATCTAAAGCAGGGCACCGACTTTCATTCGGTCTTCAACCGCGCACGCCAAGCAGCACCGGAAGCATTTGATCAGCAGTCGGTTCGAAACCTCATCGGTGGCGAATGGGTGGTGTTGGGAAATCAGATTTCTCACATCACTCCGGTAGATCAGTCCAACATTGTTGGTCCCTCAATGCTCAATTTGAAGCAGACCCAGGACGCAGTCCACAAGGCAGCCAGGATGCACACTGCCTGGGGCAAGGTAAATCTCGATGAGCGAAAGAGTCGAGTGGCAAAAGCCGTCGAGCTGCTTCGTGAAAACCGGGACACGATCGCCCAGCTTTTGGTTTGGGAAATAGGTAAGCCTTGGAAACTGGCTTGTGCCGATGTCGATCGCTGCATCGAAGGTGTTGAGTGGTACCTGGGTGAAATCGACCGACAGATCCAAGGTCGCACTCCGCTATCTGGTCCGGTTTCTAACATCGCCTCTTGGAACTACCCGCTGAGTGTTCTCGTTCACGCAGAGTTGGTGCAGCTACTGGCTGGTAACGCGGTTATCGCCAAGACCCCAAGCCAGGGTGGATTTCATGCCCTTACCCTCTCGCACGCTCTGATGGCAAGGGCCGGCCTACCGGTCACCCTGATCTCAGGTTCAGGTTCGGAGTTAGCCCCAGCGCTAGTCAGTTCACCAGAGCTTGGAGCACTCGCCTTTGTCGGTGGCCGCAACAACGGTCGCGCGGCAGCGAGCTCACTAACCTCCTTGGCTAAGCGTCATATCTTGGAGCAGGAAGGCTTGAACTCCTGGGGTATATGGAACTACTCCAACTGGTCTGAGCTAGCAGCGCACCTAACCAAGGGTTTTGAATACGGCAAGCAGCGCTGCACTGCATACCCACGCTATGTAGTTCAGCGCGATCTGTTCCCCGAGTTTTTAGAGATGTATCTCGAGGTCGTTAGAAACCTTCGCTTTGGTCACCCACTTGCGGTCAAAGATCCAAATGATGAGTACCCAGATCTTCACTTCAGCTCGGTCATCTCAGCCAAAAAGGCAAAGGAGCTCAATGAAGCCTTTGATGAGGCAGTGAATCGTGGTGGCGTTCCTCTATATAGGGGCAAGCTAAGTTCAGGCACCTTCTTGGATGGGCAAGACACCTCCGCATACGTAGCACCGATGACTCTTTTGGAGCCACCGAAGTCCTGGTCGATTCACCACTCAGAACCTTTTGGTCCTCTTGATTCTGTGGTCTTGGTAGACACCGAGGCTGAGCTACTAGCTGCCATGAACGTCTCAAACGGAAACCTAGTGAGCTCAGTTGCAACTGATGACATGGCTTTTGCCGAGAGGGTCCGTGAGGAATCTCAAGCCTTCAAGTTCGGAATCAATAAGCCAAGAAGCCGCGGCGATAAGGCTGAGGTATTCGGAGGTCGTGGTGCAAGCTGGCGCGGCTGCTTCGTTGGTGGAGACCTATTAGTTGAATCAGTCACCGAAGGTGAGGGTCGCCTCTATGGCAACTTCGCCGATGGTTCTCGATACCCCGAGGTCGCCTAGTAGCTAAGGCTGCAATCGCTGCACTTGCCAATCACTGACTTCGCCTGAATCGGAAACGGTTCGAGAGAATTCAATGCGGTCATGCATGCGGTTAGACCGACCCTTCCAAAACTCGATTCGGCTTGGGACAATCAAATAGCCACCCCAGTGTGCTGGTCGTGGGACCGCTTCACCCGGAAAGCGCTCCAGCGCGGATTGAAACTGGGCATCCAATGCCGTTCGAGATTCAATGGGCTGAGATTGGTGTGAAGACCAGGCCGCAACTCTAGATTCTCTGGGTCTTGAGTTGAAATAGTCATCGGACTCTTCGGCGCTGACCTTGTGAGCGACGCCTTGAATCAGGACCTGTCGGTAAATCGAATACCAACCAAAAACACAGCTCACGTGAGGGTTTGCATCCAATGCCTCACCTTTACGCGAGAGGTAGTTGCTTGCAAAGAAGAATCCCTCTGGCCCAACACCTTTCAGAAGGACTGTTCTTGATCGCGGGTGGTTCTCAGAGTCCACAGTTCCTAAGACGAAGGCATTTGGTTCATAGATGTTCGACTGCTCGGCTTCTTTTAGCCAGAGCTTGAACTGCTCAATTGGATCAGAGAGCAGATGTGATTCGTCCAGCAGCTCTTGGCCATAGTCTTCGTGACGCTCCAGGGACTCCATGGTGACATTGTGTCACTTGGTTGGCTGACTAATAGTCATCCCTGCACGATCACTTGATGACCGCAGCATGATTGCAAGCTTGAGGAGCGAAATTTCCTCAGTGACAGAGCGCCCCACCGCTTCCAGGATTTCTGGATTGGCATTGGCTACCAGGTTCTCGTGGATTGCATAGAAGACTTGCTTCAACCGAGTCTCCAAAACTTTTAGGGTCCAACAAATTATGAATCGTGTGACGTGGGCTTTGAATAGGAGTAGCTAACGATGCTACTCAGGGCTAATCAGCCCCTGGCAATCGGAATCCAAAAGGAATTTCGGAAAAGTAAAAACCCGAGAAGTCGTGAATTCTTCTCGGGTTTTGCGCGCTCGGAGGGACTCGAACCCCCAACCTTCTGATCCGTAGTCAGATGCTCTATCCGTTGAGCTACGAGCGCTGGGCAACGATGGAAGAGTCTAGCGCAAAACCATCGAAGAACTAAAGTCCCGATTTACTGCTGTGCAGAGATCTGATCGAGCAGGGTCAGAACCTGGTCGTAGTAATTGTTTTCAACATCATCGGACAACTTCACGATGATGGTGTTGGTCTCTGGGTTCATCAGCATGAACTGACCGCGATAACCCTGGGTCAAATAACTTCCGTCTGGTCGGTGCCACATGTTCGCGCCAAAGCGCTCGGATCCAAAGCCACCAAACCAAACCTTGGCAGGGGTTGTCATGCGCGCATGCCAGTCCTCGCTGATAACTCTTGATCCTGCCTGCGGTCCGAATGCAGCCCGGCCGTCATTTAGAAAGACTCCGCCGACCAGGGCGAGATCACGGGCCGTGACGTTGAAGCAGCAGAATGACTTCTCCCAGCCGCCCTCACGATCCACTGCCCAACTTGCATCATTGGCAGCACCCACTCGCTCCCAAACGCTGGAACCAAAGTAATTCGAAAGCGACATTCCGGAAACCTGGGTGACAACCATGCCTAACAGCTGAGTGTTTACAGACCGGTACTCGTATTCCTCGGTGCCTGGGTCACAAACAACCTTGAGGTTGTTGCTCAGAACAAAGTCCATGTCTGTAGTTGCAAACATCTGAGCCACTGGATAGCCCCAGCCTGCAGGACCGGATGGGTAGTCCTCATCAATACCGATACACGATTGCATGTCCAACAGGTGCTTGATGGTTACTTGGTCGAGGCCTTCAATAGACGCATACTGCGACAGGTAAGTGGTGACCGGCTCTTGCTCACGGATTAGACCATCGGCAATCAAGTTTCCGATTGCCATACCAACCATGGTCTTGCCGATACTCATCGTGTTGATCAGCTCGTTTTGAGAGAAGTCTTCCGAGTACTGCTCATAGGTAATTACGCCATCTCGGATGATCAAAAAAGCCTTGGTTGCAGTTGCCCGCAGCAAGTCTTCAACCACGTAGCTCTCGCCTTCAAACTCGAAGGTCTCGGGCAAGGCTTCGGGCTTGGAGGCAACCTCCCACTCATGAGGCAAAACCGAGGCCGGAATAACGTGAGTCGGCATCAACTCGGGTTGCTCTGATGGCACGCTCTGGGCGAGCTGATAGGCGGCAACCGGGTTCGGATATCGAACCACAAGAGTCAACGAAAACGCGGTTACGGCCAGAGCGAGGATTGGGATGAGAAACCAAAACGAAATGAGCTTGAGAGTCTTTTTCATCGAAGGCGCGGACGAGCGATAGCTCGGATTACCGACTCCTCCTCTCTCGTCCCCCACGATCAAGCTTTCAAATGTTTCCCAATGGTAACCCTCAAACCGCTCTCTCGCTAAATCACCTGTCCAGGGCTTTGGAGGTGACTGCGATCGAGGCTGCCTGCAAACCAGCGAGCAAGAAGAAGACTGAACCCAGACCTGCTGTTGCAATGGAACCAGCAATCGCTGGGACTACAACCTGTCCAAGTCGGTTCGAAGTTAGACGAATGGAGATGGCCAAGCCTCGGTGATCCGGGTCAGAAATTCTTGAAACCCAAGCCATTGTTGCCGGCTGTCCAATCCCCATCGCAAAACCTGTGACGGCAATAACCAAAGCAAGCAAATAGAAATCAGTAACAAAGGCAATCGCCACCACGCCAAGCAGAGTCACTAAAGCACCAGAGTTCAAGATCCGCTTCATCCCAAACCGATCGCTTATCCGCCCAAGCACAACCCTTACGCCCATCGAAGCCAATGCCCTCACCGCCAATAGGATTCCGATTTCCGTGGAACCAAAGCCGAGCTGTCGACCAAGCAGCGGGAGGAAGATCAACATCACGTCCACCACCGCAGTGGCTGAGCCTGCCACGAAGATCGCGGATTTGTAGCCCTTCACCGCCAGCACCTTGCGCACGGCACCGGCATCCAGCGAAGCTCCGATCCGAACCTTTTGAGTCTTTGGATAGAGCGACAGGACACTCAGTGAAGCACCAATAAACAGAGCGATCGCAAACCAGAGCGCTGCATTGACATCAACCTCGATGCCGCCTTTATCTGCCAGCACCCCGCCGAAGAATGGTCCCACCGCATGACCAACTGAAGCGTAGAAAGTTAGTAGTCCGAAGTTTCGCTCATACTTCGGATCGGGTGAGCGGTTGGCAATCATGGTTTGACCACCGAGCATGGCAAATAAATGACCAATGCCTAGAAGAGGCATCGCAATAAACAAAAACGGCAGTGACTCGAAAAAGATCAGACCTAGCGTCACAACCAGGGAGACCACAGAGCCGATTACCAAAGCCGTTCCGTCTCGACCCTTATCAACCCACTTTCCCATCACGATTGCAAACAGCAATGGGGCAACTGCAAAGGCCGATCCAACCAGTCCGACCAAAGCCGCATCGGCACCGAGGTCAACCGCTCGGTAGGTGATCATCGGCCTGACGACGTAAACACCAGCTTGGATAAAACCCGAGTTAAGCAAAACGAGCAATAGCCAGCGGCTATCGCTCGTTCTTGCAGCGTTCATTTATGCGGTCTTGTTTTTCCAAAGTGCATAGAGCTTGGGAACTGCGATCACGATTGCCAGCAGCACGTAAACGGTGACTGAGAACGGGGTTGCAATCAAGATGCTTGGATCACCGGAAGATGCCTGTAGCGCTCTTCTAAACTCCTGCTCCGCCATTGGACCCAGAATCACACCAAGAATCAACGGTGTTACCGGATAACCAAATCTTCGGAACAGAAGACCAAGCAAACCAATCACCAGAGCAACCCAGATCTCCCAGGTATCGCCGTTGAGCACATACGCACCCACCAAGGCAAACAGCACGATTCCGCCGTATAGGTAGGGGGCAGGGATCAGAAGCATCTTGGCCCAAACGCCAGCAAGGGGGAGGTTTAGAACTAAGAGCAATAGGTTGCCGATAAACAGCGATGCGATCAGAGTCCAGACCAATACCGGCTGATCGGTGAACAGCAGTGGTCCAGGCTTGATGTCGAACTGCTGGAACGCAGCGAGCATCACCGCAGCGGTTGCGCTAGTTGGTAGACCTAGCGCCAAAAGTGGCACCATCGCACCGGCAGCGTTCGCATTGTTGGCAGCCTCAGGACCCGCAACACCTTCAATCGCACCCTTGCCAAACTCATCGTGCTTCTTGCGCGCAAGGCGCTTCTCAAGGCTGTAACTCAAGAAGGTTGGAAGCTCAGATCCACCTGCTGGCAAGACACCGGTTGGGAAACCAATCGCGGTTCCACGAAGCCAAGGGCCCCAGGAGCGCTTCCAGTCGGACTTGGTCATGGTGGCAAAACCCTTGAAGGAGTTCTTGTCGATCGGGCTCAGGCGACCGAAAAGCGCAACGTATAGAACCTCACCCAGCGCAAAGAGCGAGACGATCAAAACCACGGTTTCAATGCCATCGGTCATCTTTGGAATATCGAAGGTCAATCGAGCAGCACCGGTTTGCAGATCCAGACCGATAAGACCAAGAACCAGACCCATGCACAGTGAAAGTAGACCTCGGATCACTGACTGTCCCAGCACTGCACCCACGGTTCCAAAAGCAAGAACCATCAGCGCGAAGAAGTCGGCCGGAGTCATGCGAACACCGATCCAGGCAATCGCAGGCGAGGCCATTGCAACGATTCCGGTGGCGATGGCGCCGGCCACGAAGGAACCGACGGCTGCAGTGGCAAGCGCAGCACCCGCGCGACCATTGCGCGCCATCTTGTTTCCCTCGAGCGTCGTCATCACTGAACCAGATTCGCCAGGGGCATTTAGCAGAATCGAAGTGGTCGAACCACCAAACATGGTTCCGTAGTAGATGGCACCGAACATGATCAATGCTGCGGTTGGGTCAACGGTCAACGTCACTGGCAAAAGTAGTGAGATTGCGAGTGCGGGTCCAATGCCCGGCAGCACACCAACCAAGGTTCCCAAAATGGTTCCCAACAAACCAAACATCAGGTTTGTGAGAGTTAGCGAGGCGGCAAAGCCTTCAGCAAAGTTTGCGAAATCCATTACCAACCACCATCTTCAACGTTCTCGGTGGGAGTGGGGATTAGGAAGTCAAATCCAAGTGGGAGGTAAAGCTGAAGTCCCTGGGTGAATCCGATGAAGACCACCACGCTGACAATCACTGAGACGATCGCAAGTATGAGATTGCGCTTCACTCCGATTGCTTTACCGACCAAAAAGTAGAGAACTGGACCCATAATCAAGAATCCCAAAAGCTCAATCAGCGCTGCGTAAAGCGCGAGAGCAAGGACCACGATTCCAAAGGATTTCCAGTTGGCCTTATCGGATTGAGTTCCCGCCTCAATACCCTCAGGCTCACCCTTCGCGCCTCGCAAAACCAAAATCAACTGGAGTGCAGAGAGGAAGAACATCAGGCCACCAACGATGTAGGCGAAGACCTTTGGTCCAACGAATCCAACTGCATTGGACTCAACCATGTTGGTGGTGTCAACTAATACAACTATTGAAGTTGCAAAGAGGAAGCTGGTGAATACCAGCTCCCCCTTTGCTACCTTCTTTGAAGCTTGGGTCACAGAACTAGAGTCCTAGGTCGGTGTACAGCTTCTTGATCTTGGCCTCTTCGCCCTCAAGCCATGACTGGTAAGCGGTTCCGGCTAGCCAGTTGTTGCTCCAGACGTACTTCTTGAGGTTGGCCTTCCAGGCGTCACCGTTACGGGCAACGTCCAGGGCGCGGATCACTAGGTTGCGGTCAGCGTCAGAGGTTCCCTTTGGCAGCATGAATCCACGCCAGTTAACGGAAACCATCTTTACGCCCTGCTCGGTGAAGGTCTTGGTTGGGATGGCAGCAACGCGCTTGGCGGAGCTGATACCCAATAGACGTAGAGTTCCTGCCTCAACCTGAGCCTGGAACTCACCCCAACCGGAGATACCGGCCTTAGCAGTTCCGTTTAGTAGCGAAGTGGTCACCTGAGCACCACCGGAGTAAACGAGGTAGTTGAGGTCCTTGATCGATAGACCGATGCTCTCGTACATCTGAACTGCGGTGTAGTGGTCAATACCACCGAGGTTTCCACCAGCGATTGGCAGTGCAGTCTTCTTGGCCTTGATGTCCTTCACTAGATCCGCAAGGGTCTTGTATGGAGAGTTTGCAGGCACAACTACAACCTCGTACTCACCCATCAGGCGAGCAGCTGCAACGGTGTCAGAGTTCTTGAACGAAACCTTGGTTGACTGAACTCCACCTACAAGTGCGAAGCCCATAACCAACATCTTGCCGGCCTTACCGGTGTCGTTGTTTAGGAAGCTCGATAGACCGGTGGTTCCACCAGCACCTGGAAGGTTGCGGTAGGTGGCGTCAGAGAGTAGAACACCCTCAGCCTTCATCGACTCCATCATGCGACGAGCAGTGGTGTCATAACCACCACCAGCACCTGCTGGAACTAGAACATCCAAGCCCTTGAGGGTTGGCCACTTGGCATACTGCCAAACGCGCTTGCCCTTGTAACTTCCCTGCGGTGCGACCTTACAAATAAGGTCACTACCGTCAGCACCACGCTTTGCAGCAACCTGACCAGAGGTCGCACAAGCTAGTCCATAGCGTGCGTTCTCGGCGCGGGTGTTTGCATTGGCCGCAGGGGCCAGGGTGATGGTAGAAGCAACCAACGCCAGCGTCGTTGCTGCGATAGCAATCTTCTTCACTATTTGTCCTCCAAATAAAAGTGGGCGATTTCCAGTTTGGAAATCGGCTTCGGAGGACGAGGGGCTCGTCAAACAGTCAACCCCATTGTCAACCGAAGACTGAGTCTCTCCCGCCACTTTTTGGGTGACCAACCAATCCGGGCTTTTGGGCCGTGATGACGAACTGGCTGCCTAGGAATACTCCCTCAGTAATGGGGACTGTAGTAGAAAACGCTTTCAGAGTGCAAACAGAACACGGACAATTTGTTCATTTTCCGTTCACCAACCCCACACAGCTTGACGGCTGGTCTCGAAGACAGAAATGACTAACCCCCAAGGCCTGCGCCTTGGGGGGTTAGTTCAGTTTCTACTTTTCGATCTGGTGGATAGACAATGATCCAGAAACCTCGTATGAGGTGAGAACCAGTGCCTTGCCATTTGGCGAATCCTTGGCGTCGATGAAGATCAGGCCCTCTGGGGACCAAGTCTGCATCAAAGCACCTGGGGTCACATTGCTCAGTGGCAGCATCTGCTCCCACTTGATTACCTTTGGTGATGCTGGGTCTGTAATGTCTGCGAACAGCAGAGCACTCATACGCTCCATGCCAATCACTGCAATTCGCGAAGATCCGACCATTCCAACAGTCACACCCTCAGCCTCTGGTCCCTTGTCATCGGATCTTGACTGGGCTGAATAAACACCGGTGGTGGTGTTCCACTCGCCATTGATCTTGGCAAGACCAAAGTTTGAAATCTGCAGCTGCTCCAGAAGATCACCAGAGTCGTAGATTCGCTGACCATTTTTGAAGATGGAGAAAGATCGGTTGGAGAGCAGGTGCAGCTTCTCGTAGTTTCCATCACCGTTTGCGTCACCAATGTTCGGATTTACCTTGACTCGACCCAACTTGGCATCTGCCTTCAGTTCATCCCAGTTTGGGAAGGCCGACGCATCGACCTTCATGTCCTTCGCGCGCTTGTCATCAACCGCCGTGAAGCAGCTCCAGTCAGCGCGGTCATCACCCTCATTAGCGGTCACAACAAAGTTATCTTTGCCTGACTTGAAGGCGGCTAATGCATCTGGCATCGCAAGCGCGACGACATTGCTGTAGGTAGCAGGACCGGCACCGGAGTCGCGGTCGGATAGGTCAAAAGCGGTGGTGCTCAGGTCGGTGGTGCCTGCGGAGAAAATCTCTTTCACCTTGGCAGACTTCAGGTCTACGACGGCGATCGCATTTGCTTCCTGAAGTGAAACGTAGGCAGTTGTGTTGTCGACAGGAGATACGTACTCAGGCTCAAGATCAACTGCGGGATTCTTGCTGGTCAGCGAAATCACAAGACCTTTTGACTTGAGTTCAGTTGCGTTGAACTTAGAGAAACCAGCAAGTCGTGGCTTGGCATTGCGAGGGTTCTTGAGATCCACTATTGCAATCGCACCACGCGGATCCTTGGCGAAGGCATAGTCCTTGGATTCATCCGCTGGGGTTGCAGAGTTGTCCTTCGCACAAATTGGCTCTCCCTCGATGGCAACCAAGGCGGTAATGCCGTCAGGGGTGAAGGTGACTGAGTCTGGCTGCGAGCTACCCAGGTCGATTACACGGATGATGCTGCCTGAAGGTCTGGCAATCACTAGCTTTCCAGTGTTCAAAGTTGGGGTGCCATCGGTTGCAAACGTAGGTGAGCGGTGGACCGCAACTGCAACCACAAACTTGCCCGCTGCTACCGAGGTGATGTTGTCACCAAATGGGTTCACATCGATTGCGCCAACCCAGCGTGGATCAGCAGGGTTAGTGATGGAGACGATGTCCACTCGGTTTCTGGCACCGTTGGTGATGTAGACCTGCTTGGTTCCCTTGTGGTAGGAGGCAATTTCAGCTCCACCCGCGCCGGACAGCGAGTCAAATACACCCAACTTGGTGATGGAAAAATCTTCCGCGGCTTGCGCAGGAATTGAAAGTCCAATGCCCAGCACTAGGGCTGGGACAGCAAATATTGATACGAGTCTCTTCATGTTCAACATTCAGCTCTCGCAATCTAACCAACAGGTTTCCAGATTGCGAACAGACGTTAAGTCAGCTGTGAATAGTTGGCTGAAACTAGCTATCTACAGCCTTGAACCGTGTGGCTAGAGGCACTCTTGAATTTGAATTATGTTGCCCTCGGGGTCAATCACATCGAGATAGCTAAAGCCACCGTATTGACCAAGATTAGATCCAAAACTTGCGAGTGTGTGGCTCGTCCTCGACATAGCCGCATCAATCGAATCAACCGTGAATACAGGCTTGATGGCAACCTCTTCATTTGCAGCAAGCTGGCTGGTGAGCGGGGTTTGCGCCGCATATTGCGATGGCAAAAGATGCAGCAGGACGGTATTTAGATCGGAGGAGATTGAAACAAAATCACCCTGAACTGTCGGCGCATCAACATCAAATAGAGAAGCGTAGAAATCAGATTGGGCCTCTAGGTCTGAAACCCACAAGACGATAGTCGACAAGTTGTGGGCCTCACCTTCGAGCAAGAGCGGAGACGAGAGGATTTGAACCTCCGAGGGGCTTTTAAGACCCCTACCTCATTAGCAGTGAGGCGCACTCGACCGGGCTATGCGACGTCTCCTTGGTGCTAGGAAAGCCTACAAGAAAAGTACCTGGTCTTCGACCACTACTTTGAGCAGCTCTTTACCGATGCCTTGGTACCTTGAACCCACTCAGGCAGAGTCTCGACCGGCTCACTCTCTGAGCTAGCTGCACTCTCACCTTCAGTGCTGGTGGTCTCACCAGACGCATTTTCGCCCTCTGCAACAACGGCACCTTGACCGAAGTTTGCCTTTGCCAAAATCAGTGGCTCATCTGCGGAAATCTTGTCGAATAGGAACTGCCCCTGATCTTCAATCAATCCGACTCGACCCGAATACGCACCCTGCATGCTGTAGACGGGGAGCTTAATAAAGGTGATCATGTCGAGGTCAACATCATTAACCTCACGAGCCAAACCGAGCATCACTCCGATGTTGGTGAGTGAATTAGAAAGCTGCATGTTCTCTAGCGCCGCGGTTCCGATGCGGAACATCTGGAAGGGGTTGGTTAGAACGTTTTCACTCTTGAGCTTTCGAACCAGAGCTGAGAGGAAGACCTGTTGGTTGGAGATTCGCGAAAGATCGGAGCCATCTCCAACTCCGTAACGGGTTCTTAGGAAAGCTAGTGCGCTCTGACCCTCAAGGGTGTGCTCACCAGCTTCCAAATAAAGCTGCGTCTTGTCATCGTTAATGTTTTCAGAAACACAGACGGTCACTCCACCGACAACCTCGCTCATTGCGATGACGCCCTTGAAGTCGATCATCGCAAGGTAAGGGATCTTGATACCGGTTAGAGCTTGGATTGTTTGCAGGGTGCAGGCGGGGCCACCGGAGTTCATGGTCGCGTTGATCTGAACCAGGTCCTTGGCTGGGTATGGGTCCCCGCCATCTGGGTTTCTACACTCCGGCTGCGGAACCATTAGGTCTCTTGGGAAAGAGATTGCAACCGCGTTGGATCTATCGGCCGTTACGTGAATCAGGATGATCACATCGGCAAGGTTGGCAGTTGAATTGCCATAGGCAGTTGAACCCTGGCCAGCTCTGGTGTCAGAGCCGATCAGCAGCATGTTGATAGGGCCGTTGATCTCTTCAGCAGTCGGAAGCTGATACTGCTCACCATCGGTCGAGAAAACATCGATACCTGAGGCGCTGAGAGTTGAAGTTAGGTAGACGTAGCCACCGCCCAATAGGGCAATCACGAGACCAACAACGCTGGCCATAGCAATAAGAGATTTCTTGAGCCAGCCTCTTCGCTTTGGTCTCGGCGTTGACGAAAAATCGTAATCCGGCTGAGTCACCGTAGAAGTCTAAAGATAAAAGGCTGAGTTGTCCCTAAGAAAAACAAAACCCGCCTGATGGCGGGTTTTGGCTGGCGGAGGCCGTGGGATTCGAACCCACGAGACATTGCTGTCCACTGGTTTTCAAGACCAGCTCCATCGGCCGCTCGGACAGACCTCCGCATGGAAGTTTAGTGGGCTAAT
>JACCDX010314271.1_pt1 | contig 42866 bp, 41 predicted proteins | sample 7449681 | NCBI WGS metagenome assembly JACCDX01 (sample SAMN15323450, study PRJNA562643) | freshwater metagenome | isolation source: river surface water | place: USA:Blue River Watershed | collected 2017-08-18
AAATTTAAATGCAAAGCGCGATTGGGGGCATGCGAAGGATTATGTTGAAATGCAATGGCTAATGCTTCAACAGGATCGTCCAGAAGATTTCGTTATTGCTACAGGTATTCAATACAGTGTTCGAGATTTTATCGAATTGGCTGCAAGAGAGCTCAGCATTCAAATCGATTGGGAGGGCGAGGGGTTAGCTGAACGGGGTTATGATCCAAGTGGTAAGTGTATTATTGCTGTTGACCCTGGGTATTTTCGCCCAACAGAAGTCGAGACTCTTCTTGGTGATCCGGCAAAAGCCAAGAAAAAATTGGGGTGGGTGCCCCGAATTGGATTCGGCGAGTTGGTTGCTGAGATGGTCCGCGAAGATCTTAAATCTGCGGAGCGTGATGAACTGATTAGGCGTCATGGATACAGACCACTTGATTGTCATGAATAATTCTATGATAACGCATATTAATCACGACGGAAAAGTGTTGGCAATTTTGTTGCGAGTAGATCATAAAAAGGAGGGTATTCAGTTTTTTACCCCTAATGATTTTTCACAGCAGTTGGCGTACATGTATCGCCCACGAAATTATATGATTCCCCCTCATGTCCACAATGCTGTGTCAAGAGAGATATTATTTACGAAAGAGGTGTTATTTATAAAATCGGGAAAAATTCGAATAGATTTTTACGATGACGAGCAAAATTATTTAGAAAGTCGACTTCTTTTTCAAGGCGACGTCATTCTACTTGCATATGGCGGTCATGGCTTCCAGATGCTTGAAGATAGCGAGATTATTGAAGTGAAACAAGGGCCTTACGCTGGCGAGGCGGACAAAGTTCGATTTACTCCGATTTCTGCTGATCGCGTAACGATCAAGGATTAGCTAATGGTAGCAGATGTTTTTAGTTCTTATAGCCGTTATTATGACCTTCTATATCGGGATAAAGATTATCTTGGGGAGGTAGCTTATATTCGAGGAATTCTGAAACGAAATGGAGTTGAGAAAGGGGATCTGCTGGAATTTGGATCAGGAACCGGAAAGCACGGTCGCTTGCTTGTGAAGCAAGGCTACTCTGTTCATGGCATCGAGCGGAGTCCAGAAATGGTTGCCAAAGCTGAAACGGGGCTTGGTTTCACGTGCCAACGAGGTGACATCGCAGATACCGTGCTCGAGCGCAAATTTGCAGCCGTATTATCTTTATTCCACGTGATCGGCTACCAAACAAATACCAGACAACTTCGTGCTGTATTCGCCAATGCGGCTGCTCACTTATATGCGGGCGGCCTTTTTATCTTTGATTTTTGGTACAGCCCTGCGGTTTATAACTTGCGTCCCACTGTGCGCATTAAGCGTATGAAAAACGAAGAAATAGAAGTAACCCGTATTGCCGAGCCAATTTTATTCCCAAACGACAATCGAGTTGATGTTAATTACACGATTTACGTTCGGGATTTGGTCGATGGATCGATTCAAAGTATGCGGGAAAGCCATTCAATGCGGCATTTTTCTCTACCTGAGATTCAGCTTCTCGCTGATGAGCACGGTTTTGATCTAATCATGGCGGAAGAATTCTTAAGTGGGAATGTGCCTAGCGAAAATACCTGGGGTGTCTGCGTCACTCTGAGAAAGATCAATAATGACTGATTTCATTCCAGTAAATGTGCCGCTGCTAAACGGAAACGAGAAAAAATATTTGCTTGAGTGCATTGAAACGGGGTGGATTTCCTCTGAAGGTCCTTTTATAGAGGAATTTGAAAAAAGATTTGCAGCCCGGATGGGGCGAAAGCATGGCGTCGCCGTTTGCAACGGTACGGCTGCAATCGACGCCACTATTGAAGCTTTAGGCATTGGTCCAGGTGATGAGGTGATCATGCCTGCCTTCACAATTATCTCTTGTATTGCCCAAATTGTTCGAAATGGCGGGAAGCCCGTGCTAGTGGATAGCGATCCATTCACTTGGAACATGGACATCTCGCAAATTGAAGCAAAAATCAATGCGAGAACTAAAGCAATTATGATTGTTCACATTTTTGGCCTGCCAGTGGATGCGGACCCTGTGTTAAAGATTGCTGAACGTCATGGTTTGCTCGTGATCGAGGATGCAGCTGAGATGCACGGGCAAACATACAAAGGTCGGCCTTGTGGAAGCATCGGTGACGTAAGTACGTTTAGTTTCTATCCTAATAAGCTTATCACCACTGGAGAAGGGGGGATGATACTAACTGACGACGATGAACTTGCCGAATCTCTCCGCAGCTTACGCAATTTATGCTTTAAGCCCGAAAATCGCTTCGTGCATGACAGGCTTGGCTGGAATTTACGCATGACCAATATGCAGGCGGCAATCGGATTGGCGCAGCTTGAGCGTTTAGATGAGTTCGTTGATCGTAAAAGAAAAATGGGCGCTCACTACACATATTTGTTAAAAAACTTACCAGGAATTCAACTGCCTCTGCCTAGAACTGAATATTCAGAAAATATATACTGGGTATATGGGATATTGGTTGATGAAGCATTAAAGCTGAGCGCAAAAGACTTCCGAATGAAATTGGGTGAGGCTGGGGTGGGGACAAGGCCATTTTTTTATCCGATGCATCAACAGCCAGTATTGAAAAAATTGGGATTGTTCGAAGGAGAAAGCCACCCAGTTGCCGAGCGGCTGTATCGCCAAGGGCTGTATTTGCCGAGTGGTTTGGGTTTGTCTGAGCAAGAAATAGGGCGTGCAGCTAAATCTGTGGCCCGTTTGCTTGAAGATAAATCTTTTTCTTCATAATTGCGATTTCGAATTAGATTTGCATAATTTCCACATTTGATTAATTTTCTATCATATTGAGAATTACTTGTTAAAGTGCTGACGAAGCCGCAGCTAATATTTTATTATTGCCGGTTGTTGATTCGCTGCAGGTGGCATCGAGTAAGCGCGAAGGAGTATAAAACAGATAGTATATGATTCGAAAAATAACAGAATAAGCAGCTGTGGTTTACGTCCAAGCCGGCGGGAGCAAAGTCCATACATATCCTCACTGCTCAAAACTCTAAATCCACAAAAAATGATTTTGTCGAAATGCTCTCTCATGTTGCGGTGAATTATGTGGATTGATTTACTTCCACCATTCTTAATGCTTGCTGTGGCAGCGATTTTTATTCGCCTCTATCAGGGCTTATTGGTGTTTCAGGTCTTCACGTTGATCGTTGCTGCTTATTTAAATATATTTCCTGCGCTAAACTATGTGCTCTCTAATGGGGTGGGCTTTGAAGCCTTTTTTACCCTTCAATGTTTAATTGGCGCATTCTTTCAAGTCCCTCTTTTTATACTCATGAGGGTGGCATCTGTAAAGTCGCAGAAACAGGATTTATCAATAAGCTACGTATCGCAACAAGAGCAAATCAAGCTTTCTCCAGCACTTCCACTTGCCTTTATCGTGTTGCTAGCCGGGTTCTGGTATGTCGCAATTTATTATGACTTATTTTTACGCCGTATAGGACACGCAGAACTACAATTGGCTACTAGTAAGGTACCGATTTTGCTGCTTTATACTTATCGTTGTGTTATTGAAACATCATTTTTTGCGATATTTTTTCTCTTGACTACGATCAGAGCAGTCAAATCGAGTGCGAAATATTACCTACTTTATCTTCTGTTACTAGTCCTGTACTTGATATCGTTTGTATTGTTTTTTTTTGAAAATTCGAGAATGCATTTAATTTTGCTACTGATTGTCGTTCTGTGCTCAGGAGTAGGCTTTAAATTCATTTTCGAAAGAAAAATGCATGTATTGCTATTGTCTTTGTTGATGGTAGCGCTCGTGATTGGAACCACTTTGTTGCGCGAATTGGTAATTGAGGGCAACAATCGTATCGACACGGCGAATTTATGGTCTTTGATGATATCAACTGGAGAGTTAATTGCGTCTCGACTGGATGCACTTTTGATTCTCTACCGACTTGCGGGCACAGAGTTTGATCCATTAGGATTCGATCTATCGGGTGTCGAGCACGTTTTGAAACTTTATTCGTCATTTTTTTTCGATCAGGCATCGTATAACTCTATTAAAAGTTCTTTAGTCACTTCCCCTTCAGTTGTAATAGTTAATCGGCTTCTGCGCACCGCAGAGGTTGATTTTCCAAAGGCTATGATTTTGGACATGTTTCTGACGTTCGGTATTTCAGGACTTGTGATGACGGCACTGTTGCTTTCTTCTTTGGTTGCATGGATTGAAAGACATGTACATCAATTACTTAACTTCAATAGCGCTTATTTAATTTCTATATACATTTTGCCTCTAATATTTCAGTTCGAAAAGGAGTTAATCGGATTTCTTCTTGCAATTGTAAAATGGTCCCCTATGTTGGTTCTGGTTTACGTATTTCGACCTCGTAAAATTTTGGCAGCGAAACACGTTTAAAGCAAATAAGGTTGTATGTGAGTATCCCCGTTCAGGCCCGATTTCTTGATCTTGCCAATTTAATTGTTTCAAAGGCTGCAAATTTCACACTCACTGCAGTTTTGTTTGCGATGATCGGACGTGGCATGGAGCCTCTCGCCTTTGGGGAATTCAGCTATTGGTGGAGTGTGGCACTAATGATTGGCGGCGTAACTCTAGGTGGCTTTTCATCCGCATTGGTCAGAGTGGTGGTCATCTATGGCTCAGTTCTCCACTTGCTAAAACCATTACGTTATGCGGCACTGGGATTGATAATTTGTGCCTTAACGATAGCGATAACCGCAACAGTTTTGCCTGACATCGCTCGACTCTTAACGATGGTCAGCGTGTTGACATTGTTCGGCTTAGGTGTGCAGGTGCAGACCGCCGTTTTAGCTGTGTTGCGTGCACTCGAGCAAACTCGTGCAAACATGATTGCTTCAATCATGTTGGTGGTGTTTGTACCACTTGCGGCGTATGCATTTATAGGTAAGCAGCAATCAATGACCGCGGTGTTCGGAGGACTGGCAACTGCTTTTGCAGTCGGAACCCTTATGGTCTTTTTTATCGCGCGGAAGCAACTCAGTAACTTTATTGTTGCAAGCGCCGGCTCAAAAATTCCCAGTGCATCTAATTTCTTCGATAACGTTATCGCCTTCACTTTGATCAACATTTTTACATACGGAGTTTTAAACCTTGACTTCACTCTCTTTAGAAGATTCGGGACAGAGCAAGAGTTTGCTGTAATGGCGACGGCAAAAGTTTTTTTCGAGCGCTTCGCTTTGCCAATAATGCTTGTATTCTCGGGTGCGGTAAGTTTAAGAGTGCTGCGCTACCATGGAAATGTTGAGGAGTCACCCGCTCGTCTGCAATTCAGCATTACCCCGTTGCTTATTTGCGGTGCAATTGCTTCAGTTTTTATTCTTAGCTTGGCCTATAAAATTTTTTCAGGCAGTTTTCGAGGCGATGTAGATGGGATCGGTTCAATCAATGCTTGTTGTGTTTCTGCCGGCTATTTAGTTTTTGCGATCAACGGTATCTTGTTTGACGTGCTTGTCGTGCAGAGAAGATTGAGGGCAGTGGTAATGCATATGCTGGTGTTTCTTGGGTTGGGCGGTGTTCTACAAACGATCGCGATATCTTACTTTGGAACAGCTGGCTGGGCGTTGGGTTGGCTTTTTTTTAATATCGTTGTTCTTGTCATACTGGCGCGTGACGGGCTGCTGGTAAGGCAGGGAAAAAATCCCGAGCGAATAAAATTTTAAGCACGATCTAGTTACCGTGGGCACTCTTATGTATAGCTATCCTGCTATTTGGAAAAGTGAAACAAGGGTTGATTCGGCATTATTGCTTGAGGAGTTTGAGGCAGCAATGGCTAGTCAGTTGCAGACAGTCTACCCAAGGAACGTTGACTGGACAGGTGTCAACGTGTTTCAAAGAAATAAAACCAATCATCTCAACGCACTCCCAGCACTTGAATCATTTTTGGGGCAGTTTGGTCGCGAAAATGTCTTAGGAGTGACGTATTTCAACCTCGCGCCAAATTCGGCTTTACACCGACATCGAGATATGAATGGTAATCTGCTTTTTGGAGTAATGCGGCTGCACGTTCCCCTAAAAACTAATCCTCAGGCTCTAATGGAGGTGCAGAAAAAGTTTTACCATTTGCCGGTTGACACATTATGGGCTCTCGACACTTCTGGGTTACACGCATTACAAAATGGCGGTGATCAAAATCGGATACATCTAGTAATCGACGTCAGATATGGTGCTTCAACCGCACAGTACTTTCCCAGTTTTTCAATATCCGTAGTGCTTCATCTTGCTGGTTTTTTGCTTATAGTTTTTGTGAAGGTATTGCGAGACATATTAACGCAGCCTGGTTCGGTTTTATTTCGGCTTCGGTCTATTTTGAGAAGATTTTTCCAAAATGAGAACAAAATTAAGTAAAAATAATCCCTTTGGTCTAAATGCAAAGGGATACCTTTGGGAGCGTTTCGCTAGTAGAGGCATTTCTGAACGGCATTTAGATTATGGCGCGCACGATGGGAAAATGATCCGGATACTAGCTGAAACGGGGATGGTAACAGAGGCAATAGGCGTAGACCTAAATAGCGCAGTTGTTGAAAAGGCGGCACAGACTCTCCCAGAGAATGTCAAGCTATTCGCGATAAGCAAGAACCCGACTCTTCCCTTTGGTGATGGTTACTTTTCTTCTGTGAGTATGGTCGGAGTTTTAGAGCATATCTATGATCAATCGCATATTATCAATGAGCTTCAACGGGTCACGAAGGTAGACGGAGAAATTTTGTTTGCGGTTCCCGGCAAGCATTTGTTCTCGTTTTTGGATATGGGTAACTGGAAATTCGTCTTTCCAAGGGCTCATCGCTGGTTCTATACCCTTTATAATTCTGAAGAAGATTATCGCTCCCGCTACACCGCTAATAAAGATGGTCTGATTGGTGATATTGAGTCGGAGAAGTCTTGGCACCAACACTTTTCATATACAGAGTTGGTGGAACTCTTGAGTCGACATGGCCTAGTTGTGGTTGATAAAGACGGTTTCGGGTTTTTTAACCGCATATTGATGAACTTGCGCTTTTTTTTACCAAATGCCTTTGCTGGCATAATCGATTTGCTAGTCCGATTGGATTCAAGGTGCTTTAGTTCAGCTGAAATCTGGGTTGTCGTAAGAAAGCCATTATGAAGAGAAAGAAAGTCACATTTGCGTGGGTTGTTTCCAGTCTGGAGCGCAGAGGTGGTGGTGAGCGTTTCGTATTAGAAGGGACAAATGCTTTAAGAAAGTTGGGGCACGATGCCTTCGTTGTTTGCGAACGTCGTGGCGAAGACGCGAGCTTTGACGGTGAGTATGACCTTTCGACGGTGATATGTACTAGCCGTTCCCATGAGCTGGGCATCAGTTATTTAAAGACGGTTTACAGAAAGTTTATTGGTATTTTCAACCTCTACGGCGCACTGCGTGCAATAAAGCCCGAAATTGTAATTTGTCAGAGTGAATATGACGCAATTCGCGTTTTCTTGATTTCTAGATTTCTGAAATTTAAATACTATGTGTTCGTTTTTGGCCAGATGTATCAATTCAGCACAGATGTTTCGAGATATTCGAGTGTTTTTCGAAAGCATCTTGAAGTTATTGTTGCCTCTAGGCCGGGATATCAAGAAACAGTCGTGTTGCCTCCACCTCGGTTAGGTTTTCGTGCGAACATAGTGAATGAGGTTATTTCTTTCTTAAAATTTAGAGCTTTAAATCGATCTGCGAGGATATTCACGCTTTCAAGCCAGGTAAGCTGGGAGGTGGGGCTTCTCTATAACCGGGAGGCTGAAGTTTGTCGGGCGGCATTCAATCAGTCGTTTCTAGATCGATCGCGTATCCAGCAGGCGTTGACTATAGGCTCTCCTGTCCGATTCATTTCGGTGTGTCGTCTCATACGTAAAAAAAGAGTCGATTTAACGATTTCTGCGTTCTCGAAGTCAACAATCGCGGCAACATTAACAATCGTTGGTGCTGGTAGCGAGGAGCCGCACTTGCGGACTCTCGCATCTGGAAGTCAGCGTGCCTCCGATATCAGGTTCCTTGGCTCTGTCAGTGACGATGTATTGAAAGCGGAGCTTGAGGCTTCAGATTGCTTCATCTCAATGGATATCGGAGACTACGATATATCTGTTGTTGAAGCCATGGGCAAAGGGCTGCGAGTTATTGTAGCTAGTGACTTTGATATGACTGATTTCGGAAATGACTTTACAGGGGTGGTTTCCGTTGAACCTGATCCAGCGAAGCTCGCCTCTGCGATGGAGGGGGTGTTTGAAATACCACCGCCCAGCGCTTCCAATCTACCTATTCTCGAGCGCCTTACGTGGCAGTATCTTGCAGAAACGTTAAGCGCAGATTAAATATATGCAGCAAATACTTCAAGACATGAAAAAAGGCGCTACAAGTGTCATAAGCGCGCCGGCTCCAATTGTAAGTCCCGGGAATTTGTTGGTGAAGACCACATTCAGCTTGATATCCGCTGGTACTGAGCGGATGTTGGTTGATTTTGGTCGAGCATCTCTTATCAGCAAGGCTCGCCAACAGCCGGAGAAAGTTCGTCAAGTGCTGGTAAAAGCTCGACTTGATGGGGTTGCCGCCACGCTGGAGGCAGTGAGAACTAAGCTCGCTCAACCAATCCCATTGGGGTACTGCAATGTCGGGACGGTGGTCGAGGTGGGCGCCGACGTGGACGGCTTAAAAGTCGGGGATCGGGTGGTGTCAAATGGGCCACATGCTGACATCGTCAGGGTTTCTAAGAACCTTTCTGCCCGCATACCTGACGATGTGGACGATGAATCAGCGGCGTTTGTTGTGGTCGCGAGTATTGGCCTGCAAGGAATTCGGCTTGCTCAGCCAACACTGGGTGAGGCGTTTGTTGTCATAGGTGCGGGGCTGATTGGACTCTTGACTGTTCAATTGCTGCTTGCACAAGGGTGTCGTGTGATGGCAATTGACTTTGATGAGTCAAAACTGGCATTGGCGCGTTCGTTCGGCGCTAAAACTTGTAACCCTGGTAATGGTGAAGACCCAGTGGCTACCGGTATGGCCTTTAGTCGAGGCAAAGGCGTCGACGGGGTAATCGTCACGGCGTCTACCCAATCAGTTGAGCCGATGACGCAAGCTGCTCGTATGAGTCGCAAACGGGGGCGCATTATTTTAGTGGGCGTTACCGGTCTTCAGCTTGACCGTGCAGATTTTTATGAAAAGGAGTTGAGTTTTCAAGTTAGTTGCTCTTACGGGCCTGGTCGCTATGACCCCAATTATGAAGAGAAGGGGCACGATTATCCGATGGGGTTTGTGCGTTGGACGGAGCAACGCAATTTTGAAGCCGTGCTGGATATGATGTCTAGTGGGCAGCTGAATGTGAAGCCGTTGATAACCCACAGATTTGCATTTGAGGATGCGCCCAAAGCATACGAGGCGTTAACTGGCGGTAAAGCTGCGCTTGGTATCTTGCTTCGGTACGCCGCACCTGAAAAGCTACGCATGGAGCGTCGTATAACGCTTAGGGCAGGCGCAAAGTTCTCGCCGAATTGCCCTGTTATGGGTTTTATTGGAGCTGGAAATTATGCCTCTCGAGTGTTAATTCCTGCTTTCAAAAAAGCAGGGGCACAACTTTACTCCATCGGAACGGAAAGAGGTATAAACGGGGTAATTAGCGGGGGAAGGGCTGGCTTTGCTGAGGCGACTACTGACATCGCAGCGTTGATAGCCGATGACGCAATAAACACAGTCGTTGTCGTTTCTCGGCATGACACGCATCCGAGCTTTGTGGTAGAAGCGCTAAATGCAGGAAAGCATGTATTCGTTGAGAAGCCTTTGGCGATCGACCATGATGGCCTACTTGCCGTGCAGAATGCGTACGACGCAGCATTGTCTCGATCTCCGCAACAAGCTCTACAATTGATGGTGGGTTTCAACCGACGGTTTTCCCCGCTGGTACAAAAGATGATGGAGCTGCTTGCCTCTGTAAATGAACCAAAAAGCTTCGTTATCACAATTAACGCAGGTGCAATCCCGCCCACCCATTGGACGCAGGACCGAGCTATCGGCGGCGGCAGGATTATTGGAGAGGCTTGCCACTTTATTGACCTTGTGCGTTTTTTGGCGCAAAGCCCGATCGTATCAGTTCAAGCTCGCCGAGTGGGTGATGTGCCGGGCATAGCGGTCACGGAAGATAAAGCTTCCATAACGCTAGGCTTTGAGGACGGCTCGTTTGGCACTATCCTCTACTTGGGCAATGGGGCACCAAGCTTCCCCAAGGAACGAGTGGAGGTCTTTACGGCTGGGCGTGTACTTCAGCTAGATAACTTCCGAAAGCTTAAAGGGTATGGTTGGCCAAAATTCAACAAGATGAACCTATGGAAACAAGATAAGGGACAATTCGCCTGTCCTGCAGCTTTCCTGAAGGCGATAGAGAAAGGCACCCAAGCTATTCCGGTCGATGAAATCTTTGAAGTAACTAAGACTACCATTGAAGTGGCAGAGCTTTTGCGTCGTCAATGACCGGATTCATAACCAAAGCACGAACTGCATTAGCGCTAGGCCTGCTCAATATCGCAAAAGTCATAATCTATCGGATCAGTCTCAAGCTCGGATGGCACCCTGTGAGGCGCCTGAAAGCTACGATGCCGTGTGGGCCATTTTTCCAGCAAGTACAAGAGACAGCTGTTGTTGCAGCTCCTGCGGTCTCAAGTTGGGATACGCAGGCTATGCTGTTCAGCCGATGGACTTTTGACCTTTCGGCGGTTCCCCCTGACTGGCTTGTTAATCCATTCAATCGCCAGAGAGTCGGGACCGTAAATCATGAGTGGTGGCAGATTCCCGACTTTGATCCTGCGGTCGGCGATATTAAGCTGGTTTGGGAAATGTCAAGGTTCGATTGGGTTTTGGCGTTTGCACAACGCGCGAGCAAAGGTGACTCCGAATCACTTGTGCGATTAAACCATTGGCTTGCAGATTGGTGCCTGCATAATCCGCCGTACCGAGGTCCTAACTGGAAGTGCGGTCAAGAAGCATCCATTCGAATAATCCATTTGGCAATGGCATCCTTGATTTTGGGGCAGGTGCGAACCGCTACAAGTGGCTTGCGTGACTTACTGCAAGTTCATTTAAAGCGTATCGCGGCCACACTGCAGTATGCGATTGCCCAAGACAACAATCACGGTACCTCGGAAGCAGCTGCGCTATTCATTGGAGGCAGTTGGCTTGCGGTCCACGGCTCTGAAGAGGGGAAACGCTGGTTACTTACAGGAAGACGTTGGTTGGAAAACCGTGCCGATCGCCTAATCGGAAATGAAGGCAGCTTTAGCCAGCATTCGCTAAACTATCACCGAATGATGTTGGACACGTTTTGCATGGTGGAAGTTTGGCGTCGGCATATGGGCCTGAAGGCACTATCCACTCGATGCAATTCGCGCGTTTTGTCAGCCGCCAAATGGCTACGCCAAATGGTGAATCCGATTACCGGTGACGGACCGAATTTAGGTGCAAACGATGGGGCTCGATTACTCCAGTTGGCTGACTCAGAATACCGTGATTACAGGCCCAGCGTCCAACTAGCTATGGCGCTATTTGCTGGTCAGCGCGCATACTCGACGTCAGGTTCTTGGGACTACACTTTAGACTGGCTGGGTGTTGCGTTGCCTGATGAAATCGCCCCATTGCCTTGCGACTTTATGGCAGATGATGGTGGCTTTGTCGTAATTCGGCGAGGGGCCGCTATGGTTTTGTTGCGGTATCCACGTTTCCGTTTCCGTCCCAGTCATGCCGATGCCTTGCATCTGGACCTCTGGATAGGATCAAATAATGTGCTGAGAGATGCGGGCACTTATAGCTATAACTCTGGATCGGAGTGGATCAGTTACTTTTGTGGAACAGAGAGCCACAATACCGTGCAGTTTGATGAACGCGATCAGATGCCTAGCCTAAGTCGATTTTTATTCGGCGATTGGCTCAAAACCGAGGGCTTGCAGCAAATAACTGACGACGGACAGGTGACCCATTTTTCGGCGGGCTATAGTGACCGATGGAACGCTACGCACCATCGCCAAATTAGACTTAGGGACAATAACTTGACGGTAATCGATAACGTACATGGATTTACAAAAAAGGCGGTGCTGAGATGGCGCTTGATCCCAGCGAATTGGCTAATTGAACAAACAGAAAAAGGGCTGCATTTGACTTCGGACGCACACTACTCTTTGAGATTGAGCGTATCAACCAGTGCGCCTGTTGAGAGGTGTGAAGTAGTAAGTGGCTGGGAGTCGCGCCACTATTTAGAGAAAACACCGGTTCAAGTGCTGGAATTGGAGGTTCGGCAAAGCTGCACTTTAACAACTGAAGTGCGTTGGTCTGTATGAAGGTGATCTATTTTCATCAACATTTTGTGACACCTTCCGGTCCCGGAGGAATTCGCTCATACGCGATGGCTCAAAAGCTAATAGCTCGAGGGCATGAAGTCACCGTAGTATGCGGTTCGACAAAAGGTGGAAACACTGGATTGACAAGCTCCTTCGCCAGCGGCATGCGACGTGGTTTTGTCAACGGAATTGATGTTGTTGAATTGGACTTGGCGTACTCCAATGCCGATCGCTTTTTGACGCGCACAATAACTTTTGTGAAATTTGCTATGCGTAGCATCAGGTTGGCGTTCACAGAAAAATACGATGTATTGTTTGCTACGACAACGCCACTGACAGCTGGCATTCCCGGCATCGCAGCCCGCTGGCTACTTGGGAAGCAGTTTGTTTTTGAAGTGCGTGACTTATGGCCTGAATTGCCTCGTGCCATGGGTGTGCTTCGCAACCCGCTGATATTGTGGTTGATGGGCGTGCTTGAGTGGATCAGCTATCGTTCTGCGCACCGTTTAGTGGCACTATCTCCAGGGATTGTCAACGGCATCTTGCGGAGTGGCGTTTCCGAAAGGCGTCTTGTTATGGTTCCGAATGGATGTGATCTTGGGATATTTGCAGCAGAGGCGCAACCCTGGCGGCCGAAGGAGGTCATGCCATCGGACTTGATGGTAGTTTATGCCGGAACATTTGGCATGGCAAACGGGCTCGATGCGGTGCTAGATGCGGCAGCTGAGTTGATGCGCCGTGGGAGGCGAGACATTAAGATTCTGCTTATCGGGGACGGAAAGCTCAAGCCAGAGTTGCTGGCGCGCGCTCTACGCGAAGGGCTAGATAATGTGCTATTTCATGAGCCAGTTCCCAAAGCAAGATTAGCAGGATTGATGGCGGCTGCCGACCTTGGGCTTCAGGTGCTTGCAAATGTCCCGGCGTTTTATTACGGCACATCACCAAACAAGTTTTTTGACTACATTGCGGCTGGGCTTCCAGTACTTAACAATTACCCGGGGTGGTTGAATGAATTAATTACAGAGCATCAATGTGGGTTTGTTGTGCAGCCCGACCTGCCCGTCGAATTTGCAAATGCGCTGGAACTTGCTTCGGCTGATCGAATTGAACTGCGGGCTATGGGAAAACGTGCGCGCGCCCTTGCGACGGCCCAATTCAACCGCGATACGCTCGCAGACAGGTGGGTAGACTGGGTGTTACAGGACGCAAATTTTGAAGCGCGCATTTGACATCGTGGCCGCAGCTTTAGGTCTATTGCTGCTGGCTCTGCCTATGTCTGTTCTGGCATGGCAAATCAGGTGTAGGTTGGGAAGCCCAGTGCTATTCAGGCAGATGCGGCCCGGGTTGCATGGCAAGCCATTCAAACTGATTAAGTTTCGCACCATGACTGATGCTCGTGCATCAGACGGCACTTTGCTGCCGGACGCCGAGCGCCTCACTCCTTTTGGCAGCTGGCTGCGCGCTAGAAGTTTGGACGAACTTCCCGAACTTTGGAATGTGCTACGAGGTGATATGAGCTTGGTTGGACCACGACCGCTACTCATGGAATATCTGCCTCTATATTCCCTTGAGCAGGCACGCCGACACGAAATTCGTCCAGGCATCACAGGGTGGGCTCAGGTTAACGGTCGTAACGCCATTAGCTGGGATGAGAAATTAGCTATGGATGTTTGGTATGTAAATAACCAAAGCCTGTTGTTAGATCTGTGTATTTTGAGGCGTACGGTGATAAAGGTTTTGGTTCGCGAAGGTATTAGTGCGGCGGGGGAGGCAACGATGTCTAAGTTCAAAGGCTCCGCCACTAAACAGCAATAAGGCCGTTTCAATGCAAAAATTGCATGCACACATTAAAGACATTGCCGTTCATTTTCCCTCTCATGTGCTGAGCAATCAGCAGTTAGCTGAGTTATACCCAGATTGGTCAGCCCAAAAAATATTTGAAAAAACTGGAATAGCGGAAAGAAGAATAGCCGGCGAAGGAGAAACGGCTGGAGATTTGGCATTTGAAGCTGCGGAAAAACTCTTTAGTCGAGGGGATATAAGCGGGGCAGATATAGATTTTGTAATTTTTTGTACGCAAGCCCCAGACTACTTATTGCCGACAACGGCATGTCTTCTGCAACACAAATTGGGCATTCCTCGACACGCTGGCGCCCTAGACGTCAATCTTGGGTGTTCTGGCTTCGTTTATGGTCTTTCCCTAGCTAAAGGATTAATTGAAAGTGGTTCGGCCCACAGTGTTCTGTTGTTAACTGCAGACACCTACTCTAAATACATTCACCCCAAGGACAAGAGCGTCCGTACTCTGTTTGGAGATGCCGCCGCAGCGACGTTAATTGTAGCCAGGGACTGTGAACAAGAGCGTATTGGTCCTTTTGTTTTCGGTACGGACGGGAGTGGTGCAAAAAATTTGATAGTTGAGGCTGGGCTATATCGAATGCCGAAGTCTCCCGAAACTTCATTGGAGAGACAAGATGAGTACGGAAACATTCGTACATTGGAACACCTTTATATGAACGGGCCAGAGGTAATGGCATTTTCTTTATCCGAGGTTCCAAAGGCCGCAGCTCAGCTACTTCAAAAAGCCAAAAAAGAAAAAGAGGATATAGATTTCTACGTTCTGCATCAGGCAAATAAATTCATGCTTGAAGCGCTGAGAAAAAAATTAAAAATCAGTGAAGAAAAAATGCCAATCTCCATAGAAGGTTGTGGGAATACAGTGTCCTCATCAATTCCAATTGCGCTATTTGAGCTACGTGATCAAGGCAGACTGAAGGAAAATAACAGGATCATGTTGATTGGTTTTGGTGTTGGCTATTCTTGGGCCGCATGTTTGCTGAATTTTTGATTGGGAGTAAATGATGATCGAATTTTTCGAAGGTATGGCAGAAATCCTTGAAGTCAATGTTGAAAGTATCTCGCCAAGTTTTGACCTGCATTCTACCGAAACGTCATGGGATTCTTTGGCAATAGTTTCCACAATTGCGCTAGTGGATGATTGTTTTGGTGTTATGTTGGATGGAAAGTCATTGGGCGAGTGCAAAACGATCGCCGACATTGAAAACTTAATTAATCAAGTCAAGAAAAGCTGAATATGGATGCGGAATCTACCGCTGCGGGTCGTAAAGTCAAAGTGACAGGGGCGGCCATTTCTGGAATTGTGTCTTGTTTGCCAGAAAATCAAATCATAAATAACCACTTCTATCCTCAATTTGGTGCCGCCGCGGTCAAGGATGTCGTGAAGATGATTGGAGTTGAAGGGCGATATTGGGCGGATGAAAATATAACGACACGGGATTTGTGCTTCAAAGCCGGCATCCACCTCATGCAGAAACTGGATTGGCAGCCAGACTCAGTTGATGCCTTGATATTTGTCTCGCAAACTCCTGACTACAGACTTCCTGCATCTGCATGTGTCTTGCAATCTGATTTCAAGTTGCCCTCAGCATGCATCACTTTTGATATCAATTTGGGTTGTTCGGGCTACCCATATGCCATATGGCTTGCTATGACGATGGTTCGAACAGGCTCGGCTCGTAGGGTGTTGCTTGCGGTTGGTGACACAGTTAGCAAGATCGTTGACCCAACGGATCGTTCTACGGCAATGCTTTTTGGAGATGCCGGCACGGTTACTGCAATTGAAGCGGCTGCTGACCAAGCCGCCAGTTTCGTGATGGGTACAGATGGCAATGGCGCTGCTAATCTGATAGTTCCTAGAGGGGCTTTCAAGGACTACCTCAGCTTTGGTGATGAGCGCTTAATTAATAAAAATTCAAACTATTTGTACATGGATGGGAGTGAAATCTTTAACTTCACTCTTAAGACAATTCCCACTCTGGTTAATGAAACAATCGACCTGTCGGGGATTTCGGTGAATCGCCATGACGGATTCTTATTCCATCAAGCTAATTTATTCATGTTAAAGCGTTTGATAAAAAAACTCGGACTGCCTCCAGAAAAAGTGCCGATTAATATTAATGAGTATGGAAACACAAGTTGCGCGTCAATACCACTGTTAATAACTACCAGCCTGAATCATAGACTGGCTAATGAACCAATGCGGCTAGCAATGTTTGGGTTCGGTGTTGGTTATTCATGGGCTGGCGCATCGCTTTCTGTCGGGCCACTGAAGTGTGTGGAGACAATTAGCTTATGAGCATATTCAAATCAGATGCATTGGATGGCAAAACCTTTCTAGTTACTGGGGCGTCATCGGGTATTGGACAAGCCACAGCGACGTTATTGTCTAAGTGTGGTGCCCGTGTTGTGATTCAGGGCCGTCACGAGGGGCGTTTGAACGAGACGCTATCTGCACTTCAAGGTTGTGGACACAAAACAAGTCTTGTTGCACTTGAGACCGCCGATCAGACCAGCGAGTGGCTCAAAGCATTGCTTGAAGCGACTGGTCCTTTAGATGGCGTATTTCATAGCGCGGGAATAGAGATAATTCGTCCAGTAAAGATGCTTAAGCAGTGTCAATTGAACGAAGTGTTAGGGAGTAGTCTTTTTGCTGCATTCGGTATCGCAAATGCCTTGAGTGGTCGAGGTGCACTGGCCGATGGCGGCTCGATTGTTTTCATGTCGTCTGTTGCAGGATTGGCTGGTCAAGTTGGTATGACAGCATACAGTGCCGCAAAAGCTGCGATTGATGGCATGGTGCGATCACTAGCATGTGAGCTTGCACCAAAGCAAATCAGGGTCAACTCAATTGCAGCCGGTGCCGTCGATACGGCAATGCATAAACGTCTAATGAAAAGCGGTGGGGACGAGGTGTCACAGGCTTACTTAAAGTTACATTTACTGGGCTTTGGCGAACCATCTGATGTCGCTCAAGCTGCACTTTATCTGTTAAGCCCTGCTAGCCGTTGGGTAACCGGCACAACGATGGTTATTGATGGTGGATACACGGTGCGATAATGGCGGGTAGATTAATCTTAGTGGGCGGTGGAGCTTTTGCCAGAGAGCTTATCAATTGGGTGAATGATTTGGTTGACTTAGGAAAAAGTCCTTCAGTCGCAGGTTATTTAGACGACAGTTCTGGTGGCTTGGCTGGACAACCCTACTCAGTTCCATTTCTAGGGAAAATTAATTCCTTCACTCCAAAGCAAGATGATCGTTTGCTAATGGCAGTCGGTGATCCGCTGGTCAAAAAAAACTTGTATGCGGACCTCAAATCAAAGGGGGGCGTTTTCAGTCAATTAATCCATCCATCGGCGGTAATAGCACGAACGGCGAAGCTTGGCGAAGGGGTCGTCGTTTGTCCACATACATTTGTGTCAGCGGATGCCACGGTCGGCGAATTATGCGCTATTAACGGAAACTCAAGTGTTGGTCACGACGTAAAGTTGGGCCCATTTTGTACGCTTAGTGCACATGTTGACTTGACTGGATGGGTTCAAGTTGACGAATGTGTTTTCTTCGGTAGTGGTGCGCGCGTTCTACCTAAATTAAAAATTGGTATGCGAGCTCGCATTGGTGCTGGTTCTGTTGTGATGCGATCTGTCCCTGCAGCGGCTACAGTCTACGCCGATCCAGCAAGGAGGCTTTGATTTGGAACTCGGGCGAGCGCTGTTTCAAAGATATTGGCATCTCGTTTGTCATAGAAGAGAGCTCCCCAATAGCGGAGACTTTTTGAAATTCAAAACGCCAATTGGTGATGTAGTTATCTTCAACGACGACGGGAATTTAGTCGCCTTTGATAATCGATGTGCTCACCGAGGCACTCGAATTTACTTGAGCGATTATGGTAATCAAGCCAATACATGTAAATATCACGGCTGGACGTACAAGTCGGGGCGTTTGATTATTCCTTCGGCCGATAAATTTAAAAGTTGTAACGTCGATGAGGCAGATTTGCATCGATATCGCCTGGATTGGTGCGGTGATTTCTTGTTTCTAGGAGTCGAGCCTGAAAAAGATTTGTACATACAATTGGGCGGTGTTGCGGAATACATAGAGAACATTTCATTTAATATTCATAGTCGTTTTGATATTAACGCTTATGATTACGAATGTTCGTGGCCATTAGCTGTAGAAAATGCATTGGAGTCCTACCATATTGGAATGGTGCATCCAGAAACTCTATCAGTTTTGAATTTAGACGATGGTATTAATAGCTTCTACGGTTCAAATTCTGTTTGGCAGGCGAATATTGGGAATGCCGCTATAAAAAAACGTCTTGAGAGGCTCGGGCGATTCTTTAATATGGATTATTCGTATGCTGGATATATGAGCATTTTCATGTTTCCGTTTACAATGATTTCTTCGACTTTCGGTTATTCATATTCGGTGCAGAATTTTTTCCCGGATCAAATAAGTGCTAATCGAACGAACTTCATGAGCCGATTGCTGGCATCCAATTTGAAAAATGAGCACGCGATGAAGATTGTTCAGCCATTTTTCGACTCAAGCGCAATTGTTAACCGTAAGGTCTTTGAAGAAGATCACTCGATTTGCAAAATTATGCCTAGTGATTCTTGGAGCCCAGCTCCTCCTCGATATATTTCTGATCAGGAAGTAAAAATTTCGCACTTTAGGAAGCTGTGTCGTACCGCTCAAGCCTAGATAAGAATCGGGGTGGCCATGCTTGATACTAAATTTTCGCCCTGGCCGAGCTTCACTCAGGAGGAAGCTGATGCTGTGATGCGTGTGGTTTTGTCGAACAAAGTCAACTACTGGACTGGCACCGAGACCCGAGAATTTGAAAAAGAATTTGCTGAATGGTGCGGCGTACCTCACGCAGTAGCCCTTGCAAACGGTACGCTCGCACTGGAAGTGGCCCTTGAGGCGTTGAAAATTGGTCCGGGTGACGAGGTGATAGTTACTCCGCGTACCTTTATTGCATCAATTTCCTGTGTAGTCAGGGTCGGAGCTACCCCCGTGTTTGCGGATGTAGAACCGGAGAGCGGTAATCTTTCGGCGCGAACTATTTCGTTGGTTTTGACTCCGCGCACGCGTGCTGTCATCTGTGTTCACCTTGCTGGTTGGCCTTGTGATATGGATCCGATTATGGCTCTGGCGGCAGAGCAAGGTCTTAAAGTTATTGAGGACTGCGCCCAAGCGCATGGCGCGCGCTATAAGGGGCGCAGCGTGGGGAGCATCGGGCACGTAGGTGCTTGGAGTTTTTGTCAAGACAAGATCATGACCACTGGTGGCGAGGGCGGGATGGTGACTACCAACGACGAGGCATTGTGGCGTGCCATGTGGTCATTCAAAGACCATGGGAAAAGCTACGCGGCAGTTTATGAGCGGCATCATCCGCCCGGATTCCGCTGGCTCCATGAGAGCTTCGGATCAAACTGTCGTATGCTTGAAGTACAGGCGGCTATTGGCCGTATTCAGCTTAAGCGCTTATCAAACTGGCGGCGAAAGCGCCAAGATAACGCAGCGAATCTCTCGAGGACGCTTCTGCAATTCGCGGGAGAGAGAGGAGTAGTGCGCTTGCCGCGGTATGAATGTGGCTCTTGTTCTGGTGGTTGCGATTTATCTGGCTGCGAGCATGCGCAATATAAGTTCTATGCTTACGTTCGGACAGAAAATTTAGCATCAGGGTGGAGCCGAGATCGCATCATAGAAGAGATCAATGAGGAAGGCGTTCCATGCTATCAGGGCAGCTGTTCGGAAGTTTATCTTGAAAAGGCATTTGAAAAAACGGGCTGGCGCCCTGAGCAGCGCTTTCCGGTCGCACGCGAGTTGGGTGAGACAAGCCTAATGTGGCTTGTGCATCCTACATTGACCGATACGGAGGTAAAAAAGGCCTGCGAAGTCATTGTCAATGTTCTTACCGAAGCGAGTCGATGGCCTTGAATGGCTTAGGGGTGGCGGTGAGTAACTGCTTCGTCAGAGGAGCGGGATTTGTTTGAAATCATTATGAAATCTCTGAGTCGTTGGGCGGCGCCTGTCTTGTCATTGCGCCGTTCGGTGAAGCGATCTTTAGTGCTTGCCCTTGACGCCTTTCTTTGTGTGCTGTCGGTTTGGCTTTCGTTTTATCTACGCACTGGTAACTTTGTTTCGCTTTCAGGCGTGACAGTTTGGCCTGCGTTGGCGTCCGTTGTTATTGCACTGCCGATTTTTATTACCTCAGGACTGTATCGTGCCATCTTCCGCTACAGCGGATTGCCTGCCATGGTGGCCGTTGTGCGTGCCGTATTATTATACGGCCTCACTTTTGCAGCAATTTTTACAATCTGGGGTGTGGCCGGAGTTCCGCGCACGGTAGGATTGATACAGCCACTTCTATTGTTGCTGTTGGTGGGTGCCTCTCGCGCCGCCGCGCGTGTATGGCTGGGCGGGCTATATCACCAACAGTTGCGTAAGGCGTCTTTGCCGCAGGCGCTAATTTATGGCGCAGGCAGTGCAGGGCGGCAACTGGCTGCCGCGATGTCTAACAGTCCAGAAATCCGGGTCGTCGGGTTTTTGGATGATGACGATAGACTGCATGGCCATGTCCTAAATGGATTGCCGATCTATAATCCAGGCGATCTGACTGAGGTACTGAATGGGACATCTATCACTGATGTATTGCTGGCTCTGCCCAGCGTACCACGACACCGACGTAACGAGATTCTGGATGAGCTGAAGCAGCATAAAGTGGCTGTGCGCACGCTACCAGGTTTGAGCGATATTGCTACAGGCAAGGTTAGTTTGAGTGATCTGCGCGAACTGGACATTGATGACTTGTTAGGGCGCGAGCCTGTTAAGCCAAATGGCCTACTGCTAAATCTAAATACTCGAGACAAAGTCGTGCTAGTTACCGGCGCTGGGGGAAGCATCGGCAGTGAACTGTGTCGCCAAATTCTAAAGACAAAGCCCAAAAAGCTGCTGATGGTCGAGGTTAGTGAAATTGCACTATACCAAGTTAATCGAGAGCTGCAAGCTATTGTTGTGGGCGAATACCCAAATGAAAGTGAGCCAGAGGAAGCGAATTCGACTGGATCGTCAAGGCATGTGAGCGAGTTTGGGGTCGAAATCGTTCCCTTATTAGCTTCGGTATGTGATGAAACCCGCATGAGCCAGATCATGGATACCTGGAGGCCCCACACTGTGTATCACGCTGCCGCGTATAAGCATGTACCGTTAGTTGAGCACAACCCGGCCGAAGGTGTTCGGAATAACGTTTGGGGAACGCGGATATGTGCTGAAGTCGCTTTGCGAAGCGGGGTGCGTAACTTTGTGTTGATTAGCACCGATAAAGCGGTGCGGCCAACCAACATCATGGGTGCGACCAAGCGTCTGGCCGAAATGGTGCTTCAAGCGCTATCTGAACTGAGTGCTCTACCGAACGACCATGGGGGCCAGATCTCAAGCGGTAAGACTGTTTTCTCTATGGTTCGCTTTGGAAATGTACTGGGTTCTAGCGGCTCTGTGGTGCCACTGTTCCGAGAACAGATAAAGAACGGAGGGCCAATTACTCTGACACATGCAGAGATGACTCGATACTTTATGACTATACCTGAAGCAGCGCAATTAGTGATCCAGGCCGGTGCGATGGGACAGGGGGGCGATGTCTTTGTGCTAGATATGGGGCAACCAGTAAAGATCATCGACCTTGCTCGTAGAATGGTCGAGCTATCTGGGCTAACTGTAAAAGATGATCTTAACCCACTTGGAGATATTGAGCTGTTGGTAACGGGTCTACGTCCGGGTGAGAAGCTGTATGAAGAGCTACTGATTGGAGACCACCCAGAGCCCACTCAGCACGCTCGGATTATGCAAGCGCATGAAGAGTTTCTTAAGTGGCCTGAGCTTGAGGATAAACTAGCCGATATAAGTATCGCTTTGAGTGAGAATAACGTGTCCACTACTCGCGATCTATTACAACAGATCGTAAGTGGCTACCAGCCAACCGATAATGTGGTGGATTGGGTTCATATGGCGCAGAAGCAAGCAGGACTCGCAAATCACAAGAAATCTAGCTGCTGTTAATTAAGCGTTTTCGGGGGCGATTAGAAGGTTTAACTACCAGTAAATTTAGTAAGGGCCCCTACGCCTAGATGCTGCTGAAATGATTCTTTAATCGACGATTCGAATGAAAATTTAGCGCGGATGTTCTGTCGTTTTCGGTGCTTTATTGGAAATGGAGTCAAATGGATTCCGTACCCTTCTGGGTGCAAATCATTTTGCTAGTTGCACTAACGTGCACCTCAGCATTTTTTGCTATATCCGAAACAGCGTTGCTGGCGCTGAACCGCCATCGCATCAAGCATCTGGCTTCGCGCGGTTCCAAGCTGGCGCAGATCACGCTCTGGCTGCTGGACCGCACCGACCGCATGCTGTCGCTAATCCTGATCGGCAGCACAGTGGTCAATTCATTGATCACAGCGCTTGTCACATCGCTGGCTATCTCTGCATTTGGCAATGACGAGAAGGTCATCACCACCGCGACCGGCATTGTCGCGTTTCTGTTGATCGTATTCGCCGAAATCACGCCCAAGGTGATCGGCGCGACCTATCCGGAGCGCATCGCGCTGCCGGCCTCCTTCATCATCAAGCCACTGATCATCATTGCAGGCCCGGTGATCTGGTTCATGAATCTGTTTGTGCAGGCGCTGTTGCGGCTTCTGCGCATTCGCACGGGTACGGATGTACGGGATCAGCGGCTTTCGCCTGAAGAGTTACGTTCCATGGTGCTCGAAGGCGGTAACTTCATCCCGGTCAAGCACAAGAGCATTCTGCTGAACCTGTTCGACCTGGAGCGAGTGACGGTCGAGGACGTGATGACGCCCCGCGCGCAGATCGAATCGCTGAATTTGTCGGTGCCGGTGGACGAAATCAAGCATCAGCTCACCACCTGCTATCACAACAAGCTGCTGGTTCATGAAGGCGAGATCAATCAGATTGTCGGTATCCTGCATGTGCGCAAGGCAATGGCCTTGCTGAACCAGGTAGATGAGCTGACGGTCGAGCATTTCCGTGAGTTGTTGACCGAGCCGTATTTCATCCCGCCGGAGACTAACCTCTTTACCCAGCTGCAGTACTTCCAGGAGAACCGCGAGCGTCTGGCGGTGATCGTGGATGAATATGCCGAGGTGCAGGGGCTGGTGACGCTGGATGACATCATCGAAGAGATGGTCGGCGAGTTCACCACCTCCACCCCCGGCGCGACGAGGGCTGACCAGTTTGGCTGGGACAAGCAGGGTGAATGCCTCCTTGAAGGATCAACTTCACTTCGCGATGTGAACAAGCGGCTGAACCTGAACCTACCGCTGAACGGGCCTAAGACTTTGAATGGCTTGTTGTTGGAGGTAATACAGGAGATTCCTGAGGCAAGTATTAGTCTTAAGATCGGTGGCTGCGTCATCGAAATCGTTCAGGTCCAGGAGCAGGTCATCAAAATGGTCAAACTTTATAAGCCCGCGCGCCAGTAGATCCAGCGGAGCTCATTCCATCAAATGTTCTCAATCCACGAAAAGAATGGCCGCCACCCCGGAAACCAAAGGTTTATGGCTCCAAGATTTACCACTGCTCTGCTCTTCCTCACGCCTGCGATGATGTTCGCTTTCCCGGGCGCTTACGCGATGGGCGGCTTGGCGTTTGCTGCGCTCGGCATTAGATATCTCGTTAAAAAAACCGCTTCAGTCAGGGATGCGCTCCTCTTGCTAAAGTTACAGCGGGTATTGTGGGCATTTGGGTTTTACGTGGTCATTCAAATTTTGCTCACTGCATATCACGAAGATAGGGCAAGCAATTACGGGAACGTCGCGCCGTTCGTCATCTTTCCGTTCATACTGATAGCCATCTTGAAGCATCCCCCTGATGCGAAGGCGCTGTGGCTCGGTGCAGCAATGGGCGGGTTGATCGCATTTGGGATTGCTGCGTATCAGATCTACGTAGCCGGCATGGGGCGAGCTATCGGGTTCCGTAACCCAATCCCCTTTGGGAATACTGCAGTAGTGCTGGGAACAACTGCGCTTTTCGGTTCCGTTTTTTATCGGCGGACTTTTCAAAATTTTCATGAAAAAGCGCTGTTGGTCGTTGGCGGTCTGGCGGGGCTAATGAGCTCATTGCTGAGTGGTTCTAAAGGGGGCTGGCTTTCGTTGTTGATGGTGCTTCTACTCGCTGCCAATAAAGCGACTACGGGTTTCCACTGGCTGCGGAGGGCTGGCGTGCTTATAGCTATCGCGGGGCTGCTTGCGGCGGTTGTGGCTCTCAGCCCCCGAGCTGTGGTTGTGGACAGAATCGCCAGTGCATACGATGGTGTCGTCGTATGGCTGAAGACCGGCAATGTGACCGACGGATCAGCTAGTGCACGGTTGGAGGCATTCAAGGCGGGGATCATCGCTGGATCGAGCAGTCCAATTCTCGGGCATGGTCAGGAGGGGCAATTTACCCCGATCAAGCAAGCGATTGATGACGGTAAAGTGCGCAAGCAATTCATGGACTTTAAAGTCATCGACAACGAGTTCATATCGCTATTTGCCAGCAAAGGGCTGTTGGGCGTCCTCGCGGCCGTCTTGGTGCACGCCGGGATATTTTTTTCGTTCTACCGATACCGTCGCCATGAGCTGGAGTCCGTACGCAATCTGTCGACGATGGGTATGTTGCTGGTCGTCCTGTATCTCGAGTTCGGCTTGTCTGTTTCAGTGTTGGGCACAAATATTTTCAGGATTGTTTATGTATCTTGGTCAATGATTTTGCTTGGCTTAATTCTGGCCGAGACCCAACCGCCAAAGGAAATTTGATCGAGGCATTTGTTGTTGCCGAGCCAGGCCGGTCTCTTGCAGTTATGATGTATGGTCAAGACTAAACTTCAAAACACTACTGCACATGATTTCGGTCCGTAATGGTGTCTCACTGGTAGGTCTGCTTGCCCTTCTTGGTTGCGGCGGCGGTGGCAGCGGCGGTTCCGGTGGCAATTCATCAACCCCTTTCCAGCAAACCTACACCGCCTCGGCCAGCGTCGGTGAAGTGTTGAATTACACGTTCAATTCGGTCAATCGTACTTACTCGTATACGATCGCCAAAAGTGCCTACAACCTTGCGAATCAGACGGTCAGTGGAAGCCTGATTTCCAATGCAGATGGAACCTTCTCGCCATCGACGGTACCGGCGGCGAAGATGTATGCAACGCAGAACAAGGTGATCGGTGGTTCCTTGCCCCTGGCAACCTTGGGCAACATCCCTTTCCTCGGTATCTCATCACCCTCGACGACTGCGCCGACGATTGCCGGCACCTACAACTTCATTGCATTGAAGTGCACTGCACAAAGTAGTGGCAGCTTCACTATCCCGAATTGCGGCACCGAGTACGGCACGATGAAGTTCGATAATTCGACGAATCCGGTCAGCTATACATTCTGCACGGGTGCCAATCTGACGGTTGGTACAGGAAGCTGTAACCCGCTGATTACAGGCAGGGCGAATCATCTGGGCTCTGGCATCTGGCAACTCACCGACAGCAGCTCAACCAATATCGAGGTGTACTTCATCGGTATGCAAGGGGCGAATGGCCAAAAAATTGGCGTTCTCGATTTTAATAATGCGTCGGGCCTTGCTGGCGGTTTCAAGTATGGCCAGGCCGTGATGGCAGAGCAGCAGTCAACGACCATGGCTGATGTGGCCGGTAGTTATGTGTACTTCATGCAGAACGGCACTACTGGGTCTATGGATCTGATGTCCAACGGCCAGACCAATCTCGCGCGGATCTTTACCGCGAATACTCCCTGGATGGGGATGGCCGTGTCGAATGCTACTGGCAACGCCAGCTATGCGATCTTCTCTGGGGCGGGTTTTTATGTGTATCGTGATCCAGCGCTGTCAGCGTTCTCCTTCGAGATTGGCGTCGCCAAGTAGCGTAGGCAAGTAGTACGTCCGCTGTTGCAGGCTCGCATCAGCTTTTCATCAAGCGCAGTGTAATGGTCGCTCGCAGCTTGGCTGGCGAAGCTTGAATCGATCATCCTTCCGCTATGCGCGAAAAAATCCTCAAGTGCATCAACCACCTGAGGATCCATGTCCCTTCCTTCCCTTCCAGCGATATCTGGCCTCGCCCGGGCGCTGCTGCAGTCAAAGCTGTTGAGCACCGAGCAGGCCGGCACGCTTCAGCGCAGCGCCCAGGCTGACAAGCAGCCCTTCATTGAAGTACTGATACGCAGTGGCATTCTTGGCGACAAGGCGCTTGCCAGTTTCTGCTCGTATTCGTTTGGCTATCCTTTGCTCGACTTGGCGGCAGTGAATCCGCAATCACTGCAAGCGACAGGATTAGAGGGTGACCGCCAAGGTCGGCTGCAACATGCACTTCCACTGTTAAAGCGTGCTGGTCGATTGGCACTGGCCATGGCAGATCCGACGCAGGCCGCCACGGTGGAACAGGTGAAGTTCCGCACCGGCCTGTCAGTCGACACCATCATCGTGGCCTATACGCCATTGACGGAGCTGCTGGCGCGTTTTTCGCAGAGTGCAGAGACTGCCTTGACTGAGCTGATAGGCGATGAGCTGGACAGCGTGGTCATGGTCGACGAAGCCAGTTCGTCTTCCAAAGAATCTAGCGCAGCCGATAGTATCGACGACGCCCCGGTTGTCCGTTTTCTTCAAAAAATCCTGATCGACGCGATCAACCTCGGCGCATCCGACCTGCACTTCGAGCCCTTCGAAAAGTTCTACCGCATTCGTTTCCGCATCGATGGAGAGCTACGCGAAATCGCGCAACCGCCGCTGGCCATCAAGGACAAGCTGGCCTCCCGCATCAAGGTCATCTCGCGGCTCGACATCGCCGAAAAGCGCGTGCCGCAGGATGGCCGCATGAAGCTGGCCATATCGTCTTCGCGTTCGATTGATTTTCGGGTGTCCACGTTGCCGACGCTATTTGGCGAGAAGATCGTCATGCGTATTCTCGACGGCAGCCAGGCACAAATGGGTATCGATGCGCTTGGCTACGAGCCTGAACAGAAAGCCGTGCTGCTGGAAGCTATCCATCGCCCGCATGGCATGGTGCTGGTGACGGGGCCCACCGGTTCCGGCAAGACTGTCTCGCTGTACGCGTGCCTGAACCTGCTGAACAAGCCCGGCATCAATATCGCCACCGCCGAAGACCCGGCCGAGATTCAACTGGCCGGGGTCAATCAGGTCAACATCAACGAGCGCTCGGGGCTGACGTTTCCGGTCGCCTTGCGCGCCTTCCTGCGGCAAGACCCGGACGTATTGATGGTCGGCGAGATACGCGACCTGAAGACCGCCGACATTGCGATCAAGGCCGCGCAAACCGGGCACATGGTGTTTTCCACGCTGCACACCAACGATGCGCCGTCGACGCTGACACGCTTGCTGAACATGGGCGTGGCGCCGTTCAACATTGCGTCGGCGGTGCGGCTGATTACGGCACAGCGGCTGGCGCGGCGTCTGTGCAGCTGCCGTCAACCAGCAGAGCTTGGCGTCGATGCCTTGCTGGCCGCCGGCTTCGACGAGGCCGAGCTCCAGGACTGGGTGCCTTACCGCGCAGTCGGCTGCGAGCGTTGCGCCCGCACTGGCTACAAGGGCAGGGTCGGCATCTACCAGGTGATGCCGGTGTCGGAGGCGATCGAGTCCATCATCCTTGCCCATGGCAGCGCGCTAGACATTTCGGTGCAGGCAAAGCGAGAGGGTGTCAAGACGCTGCGTGAATCCGGTCTGCTGAAAGTGAAGCAGGGACTGACAACGCTGGATGAGGTGCTTGCATGTACCAATGCCTGAACGCCATCCGTAGGCAAGGTGAATGACGATGGCGACCCCCACCAAACCTGATCCGCTCTTCCTGTGGGAGGGCAAAGATAAATCTGGACGCGTGCAGCAGGGCGAGCTGCGCGCCGGTAGCCCCGCCGCCGCTGGCTTGCAGTTGAAGCGTCAGGGCATCACCGTGACTCGGGTTCGTCGCAAATTCGCCTGGCGCAAGCGTCGCATTACGAGCAAAGATGTGTGCGTGTTCACGCGCCAGTTCGCCACCATGCTGAAGGCCGGGCTGCCCCTGCTGCAAGCGTTTGACATCGTCGCGCGCGGTCACGCGAATCCGTCAGTCAGCCAGCTGGTGCTGGATATTCGCCATGAAGTCGAGACCGGCTCCAGCCTGTCACAGGCCTTTGCTCGTCATCCGAAGTATTTCGATGGCTTGTTCTGCCATCTGGTGGCCGCGGGCGAGCAGGCCGGCATGCTGGAGCCGGTGTTGGCCAGGCTGGCAACCTATCGCGAGAAGAGCCTCGCATTGACCGGCAAGGTGCGCTCTGCGATGTTCTATCCGGCTGCCGTGCTGGTCGTGGCTGTGGTGGTGACGGCCGTGATCATGGTGTGGGTCGTGCCGCAGTTCAAGCAGGTGTTCGAAGACTTTGGTGCCGAGCTGCCGTTGCCGACGCTGGTGGTGATGGCTATCTCTGAATTCATGGTCGACTGGTGGCTGGTGATCGTCGGCGCACTCATGGTCGGCAGTACCTTGCTGTTCCGTGCGTGGCGTCGCTCACCCGCCATGCAGGCAGCTGCTGACAGATGGCTGCTGCGCCTGCCGGTGCTGGGGAGCATACTCACCAAGGCCATCGTCGCCCGCTGGGCCGGTACGCTGGCCACCATGTTCGCGGCCGGTGTGCCATTGGTAGAATCGCTGGGCTCGGTCGGCGGTGCGGCCGGCAATGCGGTGTACCATGAGGCGACGCAGCGCATTGCTGCTGCAGTACGCGGCGGCACTAGCCTCGCGACTGCGATGCAGCAGGTGAAGGTGTTCCCGGCAATGGCTGTGCAGATGGTGGCGATCGGCGAAGAGTCCGGCGCGCTGGACGACATGCTGCGCAAGATCGCCGAGTTTTATGAATCTGAAGTTGATGCGGCTGTCGCGTCATTGTCGTCGCTGCTCGAGCCGCTGATCATGGTGGTGCTCGGTGTGCTGATTGGAGGCCTGGTGATCGCGATGTACCTGCCGATTTTCAAATTGGGTTCGGTGTTCTGATGGATCTTGGATGGTCATCGATGGTGTCATCAGGTGTGATGGCGGACGTGCTGCAGCTGCTGTTCGACGCGCCGCCCGGCATCCTGCCGACCTCCATGCTGTGGGGCGTGATCGGACTGCTCATTGGCAGTTTCCTGAATGTGGTGATAAATCGCCTGCCGATCATGATGCAGCGCGAGACCGACAACTTCATCGCTTCTGAGCTCAACGAGCCGCTGCCGCATATCCAAACCTATAACCTGGTCGTGCCGCACTCGGCCTGCACGTCCTGCGGCCATACCTTGACAGCGACCGAGAACATCCCGCTGTTGAGCTGGCTGTGGCTGCGTGGTCGTTGCCGGCACTGTGGCGCCAAAGTGTCGGCGCGTTATCCGCTGGTCGAGGCACTGACAGCCTTGCTGTCGGGCTTTGTGGCCTGGCGCATCGGCAGCGGTTTCGAGGGCATCGCCGCGTTGCTGCTGCTGTGGTCACTGCTGGCCATGGCCTTCATCGACCTCGATACCCAGCTCTTGCCCGACGACCTGACCTTGCCGCTGGTCTGGATTGGATTGCTGTTCAACCTCATGGGCGGTTTCGTCCCGCTGCAAGACGCCGTCATTGGCGCCGCGGCCGGCTACCTGACGCTGTGGGGCGTGTACTGGGTGTATCGCATGGCGACCGGCAAGGAAGGCATAGGCTATGGCGACTTCAAGCTGCTGGCCGCCCTCGGTGCCTGGCTAGGCTGGATGATGCTGCCGCTGATCGTGTTGCTGTCTTCCCTTCTGGGTGCTGTGGTCGGCATAGCGCTGATCGTGCTGCGTCGGCATCAGCGCGGGGTGCCGATTCCCTTCGGGCCCTTCCTCGCGGTAGCTGGGCTGGTTGCGCTGCTGTATGGCTCGGCCATCGTCGATGCCTGGCTGGGACGGGTGGCATCGTGAAAGACAGCGGCATCGATAAAGCAGCGCAGGGCATTAGCAACTCGTTAAGCCTGGCAGATCAAGCTGATGCACATCGCGGCCGCTTCAGCATCGGTCTGACCGGCGGTATTGGCAGCGGCAAGTCGCTGGTGGCCGACATGCTGGCCAACCATGGTGCCGCCATTATTGATACCGATGTCATCGCCCACCAACTGACGGCCCCGGGCGGCGCTGCGATGCCGGCGATCCGTGAGACCTTTGGCGAGCGGTTCGTCACGGCGGACGGGGCACTCAACCGTGCCGCGATGCGCGAGCATGTGTTTGCCGACCCGTCAGCGCGCAAGCGACTCGAGGCCATCCTGCACCCGCTGATCGGCGCCGAGACCGAGGCTGCCGCGCTTCGCGCAGAGGGGCCCTATCTGGTGTTTGTCGTACCGCTGCTGGTCGAGTCAGGGCGCTGGGCAGAGCGGGTGGATCGGGTGCTGGTGGTGGATTGTCCCGAGTCCGTGCAGGTCGAGCGCGTGATGCGCCGCAACCAGCTGACGCGTGAACAGGTGGAGGCCATCATGGCCAGCCAGGCCAGCCGTGCACAGCGGCTGGCGGTAGCAAACGACGTTATCGTCAATGATGCCGACCCGGCTGCGCTGGCGCCGCAGGTGACAAGCCTTCATGAAACCTACCTCGGCCTGGCGCGTGCCGCGAAAGATCGTGCGGCAGCGTCTTGAAGAGCATCGCCCGAGTCACCCGGCAATGCCACTGCGGCCATCGACAATCAGGCAGAAATTTGCGATCAATCCGTGCAGGATGTTTGTAATTTCCACAGTCTTCGGTCAGAATCCAAGGAATTATTTTCTGGCCAACTTCTGGAGTCGCCTTGACCGTTTACGAATACCCATTCAATGAGCGTATTCGCACGCTGCTGAGGCTGGAAGACCTGTACGAAAAGTTCCGGTTCTTCATCCAGCAAGACCACCCGCTGCAGCACCATGTCGCGCTCGCGACCATCTACGAGATGCTGGAAGTGGCAGGCCGCGCCGACCTCAAGTCGGATCTGTTGCAAGAATTGGAACGCCAGAAGCAGACCCTGCTCGGTTTCAAGACCAATCCCAATGTCGAGGCCAGTCGTCTCGACGCCATCCTGTCCGATATCGAGAAGACCAGCGCCGCATTGATCGCGATGCAGGGCAAGACCGGCCAGCATATCCGCGACAATGAATGGCTGATGAGCATCCGTGGCCGCACCATCATCCCCGGCGGTGCTTGCGAGTTCGACTTGCCGTCGTATCACGCATGGCAGCATCTGCCGCTGGAGCAGCGCCGCGCCGACATCCTCGGCTGGTTCTCGCCGCTGGAGCCACTGTTCGCTGCCATCAACATCGTGCTACGCCTGCTGCGCGAATCCGGTCGCGCCACCCATATCGTCGCCGTTGCCGGCAGCTTCCAGCAGATGCTGCAGGGGCGGACCTACCAATTGCTACGCGTCGCGATTGATCCGGCACTGGGCGCGATCCCCGAGATCTCGGCCAACAAGTATGTGCTGTGGATACGCTTCACCAGCCAGGGCGGCGACATGAAGCCCAAGCCTTTCGAGGGCGACGTTCCGTTCGAGCTCACGCTCTGCAATTTCTGATTCCTGCCCTTCGCAAGACAGTCTCATGGTAGCCATCGTCGATTGCCCGACCTGCGGCAAGAAGGTCGAGTGGACCGAGTCCAACAAGTACCGCCCGTTCTGCAGCGAACGCTGCAAGCAGATCGATCTTGGCGCATGGGCCGAGGAGAAGTACATCATCCCCGGTGCTCAGCCGGGTAGCGAAGAAGATCCTGAAGCGCAGCATTGATGCGGCCCACCATGGGCGCAATACGCATCAGCCATCTAGTGGGTTCAACCAAGCGCAAGCAACGCCAGCTTGGGTTCTTTGTGCAGAACTTTCAGCAGTGCCTTGGCAGCTCCGGTTGGACTGCGCTTGCCTTGCTCCCAGTTGCGAATAGTCTCCAACGGAACTTCGATACGTTCTGAGAACTCCACTTGGGTCAATCCCAACTGCTGTCTCACAAGCTTGACGAATTCAGCCGCACTGGCCATCGCTTCCGCATCATCTTGTTGCTGTTGGCGGCTCAGGTCTTGCTCGGTAGTTAAGTCCAGCTTCTCGTAATCGACTCGACCGGGTGGTGCGGAGCCGGGTTTGGAAGGTTCAAGCTTGACGTGTACGGTTTTCATATGCCTCTAACTGTAGATGAACGATAGGGACACAGGCAAGCAATGGTGATGCGAGGTGGCAGAGTTCCGCCAACTCAACGACTGATCTGAACGAAACACAAACTGTCATGCCACTTGAAGGAATTCAAATACTTTGCAGGCCGGATATGAGTAGCCGCGCCTTGCTCAAATGGTTGAGCGCCAAGATGGGTCGAACTCATGCTGATGATTGAAATCTTCGCTCGCAGACATGGCTTCATGTTCAATCAATTCCGACAGTTCCCTCGCGCCATCGACCATTCTGGTCTTCCGGGCTCTGCAAGTGGGCGATATGCTTTGCGCTATACCTGCACTTCGAGCTTTGCGGCAGTTGAATCCCTCAGCGCGCATAGTTCTCGTTGGCTTGCCTTGGATCGTGCAGCTTTTACCGAGATTTGCGCATCTGATTGATCGAACGGTAATCTTCCCGGGGCATCCGGAATTGCCGGAACGCGAGCCTGAAATTGGTACCCTGCCAGGTTTTCTGAGTAGATTGCGTTCGTTGAAGGCCGATCTCGCGATCCAGATGCATGGCAGCGGTGAAATCAGCAACCGCATTGTCAAGCGCTTTGGTGCGCGCCGAACGGTCGGCTTCTCGCGCGGCAAGACCAGGCCGGAAGGTTTCATCGACTGGCCCGAACAGGGCCATGAATTGCAACGATGCCTGATGCTTGTGCGTACACTCGGTGCCACGGCCGAGGATGAATCGCTCGAGTTCCCCGTTATCGCTGACGATGTCGCCGAGCTGGCAGCTACCGGCTTGCCAGCTGCCCTGCAGGGGCAAGATTATGTTTGCATTCATGCCGGTGCACGCAGCGCGGAACGGCGCTGGCCCGCGGACTGCTTCGCACGCGTCGCTGATGCCTTGGCGGTGGCAGGTTTCAAGATTGTGCTGACGGGTTCTCACGCCGAGCAGCTGCTCGCCGAGCAGGTCAGGTGCCAGATGCAGTATCCGGCGCTGAACGCAGCACTGCCTTGCTCGCTGGGCGCTCTGGCAGCTTTGCTGCGTGATGCGAAACTATTGGTCTGCAATGACACTGGCGTGTCGCACCTGGCAGTCGCCCTTGGTCTACCCAGTGTGGTCGTCTTCACCGGCTCTGATCCTGATCGCTGGGCGCCGCTTGACCGTGCCCTTCATCCCATCTTCATTGATCATGAGGGTCATCGTGCCAATGAGGTTATTGCTGCTTGCCTCAGACGCCTGTCGAGTACTGAGCAGTCGCATCTGTAGCTGTTAATTTTTCCGACCGAATCAGCACCAGTTCCGCCGGTGCGTGGGGCAGCTAAAGATTTAACCGTCAGACCTCGCCCGCAGTTTCCGGTTTTGCGGGCATGGTGGTGAGCTATTAACAAGCTCCAATACAAACGGCGCATTGATACGACGGTCCGTCACCGTGGTCGGCAACTCAAGATGGTAAGCACCAGATGGCAGTATGCCACAGCCGCCGTACTTCGCCATCACCCGCAGCTGTGCGAGAACATCTTCGCCACAATGGGCTGCTGGCAGCGCTTCCCAGAAGTCAAAGCCGCCGCAGTCGCGCAGCCGGGCCGTGTCGTACATCACACAGCCACCCACCCATGCGATTCGGTAGGGGCAGGGCGATGATGCAGGTGAGCAGATCAGCTGCTGTACATGCAACAAATTGGCCGCATTGTGCAAACGATGGCGCTGCCACGCGGTCGAGCGTGGAGTGACGGTTTCGGGACTGACTTTTTCATCCCAGAAGATGATCGACTCTTCGTCCGGGCGATGGTCATTGATGTAACTGAGTCCGTGCACGGCACTGCCAACGAAGCCGCATTCCTCGCATATCAGCAAGGCCCGCATTTGCTCGATCAGCCCATCATCCACGATCACATCGTCATCCAGAAAAAGGCAATGTCGGGCACGCACTTGCGCCAGCAAGAAGGCGCGCTGCTCTGCCATGCCTCGGCGTGGCCAATGGCGATGGGTCTCCAAGTTGTGGCCTAGATGGCACAGGTAACGGATAACCCCTTTCAACTCTGGCTTGGCGAGATTTCTCTCATCGTCGGATTGGTCAGAGATGATGATGCGCAAGGAGGGAGATTGTCGCGCGAGTGCCGTCAGCGTTATGGCCAATGCAGTTGGGCGATTGCAGGTGGGGATCAGCACATCCACTGCCTTATCCATAAGCCTGCCCCCGCAACCACGGATTCAGCGTCGGATCGTTGTACATCTTGAATTGCCGGTATTGCTTGAAGTACGCGCGCCCATGAGCGATGTCGTCAAGCAGGGTTGCCAGACAAGCCGCCAGGTCGGCGCGCTGTGTTTGCAGCATCTGTAGCTTTGCGCTGCAGGCTGAAAGATGTGCAGCCTCGGCGTCAGTCCGCTGCGCTTGCTGCGCCATGTAAAAGCACTTGAGCGCGAGTATGGACAGCCGGTCGACCATGGCGCCTGCCGTTTCGCTGTGTAGCCGCGCATCTGCAGTCGGGGGATCGAGGCTGGTTAGCAGCCAGGCATCCAGTGCCTCGATGGCATTGTTGCGGCGCTGGTTGTAACTGTCGATGTCGCGCTTCATTTGCGCGATGAACTCGGCGGGCATGTCCGGTCGTCTCGCCTGGTCTTCGGCCTGCCACAGCAGCGTGTTGTAGCGGTGGTTCTCCACCAGCGGTTCCGGCAGTCTGGTGAAGTATTTCGAAGCGGGGATCCCTGGCTTGGCAGCGTCCCCGGGCCAGCCAGGCGCTGTCAACGCGCTGTCATGGAAATCCAGCAGGTCGGGGATAGGAAGTTTGAGCGCAGCCATCCACACGCCGCAGCAGGATTCAGGCCAGTCCTTTGGGTCTTGCCAGAGATCCCGGCGCAAGGGCGATTACTTGAAATCCTGAAAAATTTGATCTGGCTACAAGATTTCCGCGCTCGTGGTTCGGACAATCAATCCGTTACCCCAGCCTGAGGAGGCTAAATTGAAGCTCATTTCAAAAATAATAATGACTGGCGCGATCACTCTGATTGCCACAGACGGCATGGCGTTGGACAAAGCCAAGGCGCGTGAAATCTTCAACAGCTATGGCTGCGCCAGTTGCCATCAGCCGGCAGAGAAACTGGTCGGCCCGTCCTTGAAAGACATCGCCAAGCGCTACAAGGGAAAGAAGGTCAGCCGCGAATTGGCGACGGTGATTCGTGAGGGGAGCGAAGGCAAGTGGGGAGACTTGCCCCATCCGGCCATTGCGACGCTGGAGCCCGAGGAGGCTGAACTGCTGGCTAACTGGATATTGGTAGGTGCGCCTTGAGAGGGCTGGCCGGCAGTTGATCGCCGGCCCGAAGCAAGGCTTACTGAGGACAAATCGCCTCGGCCATGATGCGCTTGCGCTCGGCCGGGTCGGTTTCCTTCGTGAGCTTTTCCATCAGCACGGCCATGCGCTCGCCTAGCTCCTTCATCTTCGGGATCTCCGACATCGCGGGCGCGTCCGAAGCGGTGCCTGGCTGAGCAGGCGGCGTCTTCTGCTCGTCGGCCTGCGCCGACAGGGCCAGGGTAAGGCCGAAGAGGGACATACAGGCCAGAGAAGTAAACGTTTTCATGTCAGGCTCCCAAGCGGCATCAAGGCCGCGGCATTGTCCAAATTATAGGCATAGATAAGGGTGGGCTTCCACCTTGCAAGAGAGGGCGTAGATTCGGGTATGCTTGCGTGCTTTCCGACCCACCCCTCACGCAACAAAGGATTCCCATGCCTCTCGTCAGGATCGACATCGGCCCCGGCCACCAGCCTGGTTTTGGCCGCGCCGTCGGCGAAATCGTCTACCGTGCCATGACCACCGAAATCTCGGTGCCGGCCGATGACAAGTTCCAGATCATCACCCAGCATCAGGCCACCGAGCTGAATATTCCAAAGAGCTATCTCGGTATCGAGTACTCGGAAGGCATCGTCTTCATTCAGATCACGCTGAATCAGGGCCGCACCACCGAGCTAAAGAAAAAATTCTACAAGCGCATCGCAGATGACCTGCATGCCGAGCTCGGCGTGCGCAAGCAGGATGTGTTCATCAGTCTCGTTGAAGTGAACAAGGAAAACTGGTCCTTCGGTAATGGCGAAATGCAGTACGGACCGACGGAATAAAGTCACGCAGTAAAGTTTCGAAGCGCTTTACAAATGATCGACCGGCTGGCCGCCCACCTCAAGCTCACGTTTTATCTGTGCCTGCTGACAGCGGGAGCGGTTGGCCTGTTCCTGAAGGATGCGCCCGCATCCGAAAGCTGGCTGCCGCTGGCTTACCAGTGGAGCGTGGTCGGATATTACGGCACCGTATTGCTGTTGCTGGCGGTGCTGACCGCGCCGCTCTGCGTATCGTGCTATACGCGCTGGGCCTGGCCCCTGATTGGCTGGGGCTGGCTCGCCTTCCTTGGCATTGACCTCGCCGTCTTCAATCTCTATCGCTTCCATCTCGACTGGCTGCTGGTCGACATGTTCTTGAATGATTTCCGGGGCATGGGCATACCGATTTTCCTGCTGGTGCTGTCGGCGGTGTTGTTGCTGGCTTTGCTGGGTCTGGTGCTGTGGTTGTTTGCATCGCGCCGCACCGGGTCGCGCAAGCAGCTGGTGTGGTTCCTCATCGGCATCTTGTTGATGCCGATAGGCTTCATGCTCAACTCGACCATCAACATCTGGGCTGCGCATTTCGTTCGTAACGAGATCACGCGCTATCGGCCTTTCTTGCCGATCTACTTCCCGGTCGAGCTGGATGCCCAAGCCAAGACGATCAGTACGGCCATGCCATCGGTTTTCCCGGCAGCCTATGGCAAAACCGAGTCAGCCGATCGCGCCAGCAGCGGCATCGTGCGCTATCCAGCCGCAGAGCCGGTCTGTACGCCTGCTGTGGATGCGCCATCGATCCTGATGATCGTGCTGGAAAGCTGGCAGGCCGACGCAATGAATGCCAACGTCACGCCAAACATTGCGAGATTTTCTGAGTCTGCAACGCGCTTTGATCAGCATGTGTCCAGTGGCGCAACCACAGTGCCAGGCTTGTTCGGTTTGATGTATGGGCTACACCCGAATTATTTTTACCTGATCCGATCCTCCGCCAACAGCTACCCAAGCCTGTTCACCGAGACGCTGCACAAGCAGGGCTATCGCACTCGGGTCTTCACCTCCAGTAACCTCGACGGCTTCTCGCTCGACAGTCTGTTCTTCCCGCGCGTGCGCAAAGAAGACTTTGTGATGGCATCAGGCGACGAGGTGCCGGTGCAGCGTTACATCGATTCCCTGTCTTCGTCCTCGGCGGAAAAGCGTTTCGATTTCCTGTTCCTGACCTCGTCACACTCTTCTTATACCTACCCGGCTGAATTCACGAAGTTCAAGCCTTTACCGGCAGTCGAAGGTGGCTACGCGCTCGACAAGCAAGCGGACAATCGTCCGTACAAGAACGACTACTACAACAGCCTGGTCTACCTCGATTCACTGGTCGATAAGTTGCTTGCAGCAGCCGAGCGCGCCGGCAAGCTGAAGAACACCTGGGTCGTGATCACTGGCGACCATGCGGAAGAGTTCAATGAGAACGGCCAGGGCTATTGGGGCCATGGCAGCAATTTCACGCGCTGGCAGACGCAAACCCCATTGATCGTCAAAGCGCCGGGACAGCGCGACGCAAAAGTCGAGCAACGCTTGTCGCTGCATCAGGATGTCGTGCCGACATTGATGACGCATGCATTGGGATGCAAGTCGCCGGTCACGGATTACAGCAATGGCGCCGATCTGCAGGCGCTGCCGGAAAAGCGCGGCACGATCATCTCTTCGTACATGGCTACGGCCTACCTGATTGATGGTGTTGTGATGGATAAGACCATCAATCGCAAATATGACTGGAAGGACTTGAATAACGCCTACACGTCGCCCTCAACCGACGCTATTCGTGCTTTGCTAGTTGAGGAGAGCCGTTTCATTCAAAAGTCTGCGAAGTGAGCGTCTGGTGGTCTGAAGCTTGTGTTCCCAGGTTTCCCATTCGATAGCATACGCACTCGTGATCAGAAGAGTCGCAAAGTACCAAACCTTCAAGATGGCGTGCTCATTGTGAGTTTCATAACTCCATGAAAGAGAGGGACATTCTCGGCTTTAAGAGAATTTCCATCGCTTTGGAGATTATGAAATGAGAAAGACTCAAGTTGCTCTGGCAGCACTGGCACTGGTGGCTTCGACTGCTGCTCTGGCGGACGTGAAGGTCTACGGTAATGTCGACGCTGGCGTTCTGTCGACCGGCGGCACCACTGCTTTCTTCGGCGGCGGCAATAACGCCACCACCCTGATGGGCTTCCGTGGTTCGGAAGATCTGGGTGGCGGCCTCAAGGCAGGTTTCAATCTGGAAACCGGTCTGAGCTTGGCATCGGGTTCGTATCAGAGCGCGACTAGCGGCGGCAACAAGAGCCTGTTCAACCGTGCTGCGAACGTCAGCCTGTCGAACGAGAGCGTTGGCATCACCCTGGGTAACCAAATTTCAATCGTTGTGCTGGATGCCCTGGTAAACGGCGCGACCGGTGTTGGCGGTGACCTGGCGAATGTCCCTGGCGTTGTTCGGGTGCTGGGTGGTCAGCCTGGTGCGGTTACTCAAACGGATGGTACCGCAGCTACCAACGGCAACTTCGGTAACGCGGCACAATCCGGCTTCTTCATTCCCCAAGCTGTAACTCTGTCCGCTAACGGCGGCGGCATCACCGTCAAGGGTCAATACCGTGTTGTCGACAAAACTGACACCAACAGCAGCTACCAAGCTGTAACCGCTAGCACCTCGCTGGCAGGTGTGAACGTCGCTGCAGGCTATCAGTCGGGTGGCTTCGCCACCACCAGCTACAACTACACGAGCACCTTCATCGCTGCCAACACCAGCTTCGGTGACGTGCGCGTTAATGGCGCATTCAGCTCGAACACTGGCTCGGCCAAGTCGAACGGCTACCTGGTTGGTGCCTCGATGCCAGTCGTCGGCGCTCTTGCAGCTGGCGTTACCTACGCTAGCGGTACTTCCGCGCTGGGTACTCAACTGACCTTCGCTCTGAACTACGGCCTAAGCAAGTCGACCTCGGCTTACCTTGGCTACTCGCAGTTCAGCAAGAACAGCTTGGGTGGTGGATTTGCTAACGAATCCGGTTCGATCACTACTGCGGGCAAAAACCTGACCGCTGTTGGCCTGACCCACTCGTTCTAACCACACGCGGCTCAGTGCCGCTAGTGCTTGAGAATGCAGTATGAAAACCGCCCTTCGGGGCGGTTTTTTTATGACCTATAAACGGTTAATTACTGGTAAATATCAAAAACAAGCAAATGGACTTGATCTAAAAATTCTATTTGAGGCACCTTCAATTCATGGAATGTTCAAATGGCTACCGACGTCTGTTAAGTGCAAAGCTAATAAGCTCAGCAAGCCTTTCCGTTCTGAGTCTGGCTGCCAGCGTCAGCCAGACTATCGCTCTGGATAACCAAAGGGCTTGCGCCGACAACCAAAGCCAAGGATCCATCAGTGCATCCCACGCATTCCCGGTTGGCAGTCGTGTCAGCACATGAACCGCCATTGCACCAAGGATGATCATAGCCAGATCGCGATGACGCTGCGTGTGCGGCATATCGCCCGAGCGCAGCGAAAGCAGCTTCAGTATCGCGGCGAGGAACAGCGAAGCCAGCACAGCATAAGGCGTGAAGCCTATCGCGTACAGTTCCACATCAAATGCAGCGAAGGTATCCAGTGCATAAAGCCAGCCAATGGCGCTGACCATTAACAACAAGCCATTGGGCCAGCGAGCATAAGCCGCCGACCCTAAAGTGTCGACCGGCGGCACATCCCGCCGTCGCCACATGCATAGCAGGTACAGCAAGGCTATACCTTGCATCGTCAGGCTGGGCGTTTGAAAGGCTAGCCCCAGCCACCAGCTGGGGCTCCACTCTCCAGGCATCAGGCTGGCCAACATTGCAAACGCGACCACGGCGAGGCGTAGTGTTTTTGGGAACGGTCGCAGGCAGAAGGCTGAAATTGCGCCCAATACCAATGCCCAACCGACATGGAGCGCGATCGATTGCAGTCCAAGATCAGGCGTGATTGCACCCGATAACAGAGGCAGATATGTCGCGAGGGCCATTACTGCGACTCCTTCGCGAACGCATAGCGTTTCCACGAGATCTTTTCTCGTCGATTGGTATAGCTGACCCACAGCGAATTGTCTGCCCATGCCATCGACGGATAGGAAAATTCTTCTCCGGGTTTGCCTTTTTCAATTTCGGCGACCGTATCCCAGTTGAGACCATCTTTGGAAAGCGCCAGCGACAGCGTGTCACGTGAATTGATCGCAGGATTGAACACCAGCGCATGCATATCGCCCACACGAACTGCAGCCACCGCCGCATTTGGATTTGGTAGCGGCAAGTCGGGCAGGTCGCGCCAATGTTTGCCGCCATCGAGCGTCTCAGCGGCAGCGATTCTTTGCGTCCCGCCGCTCATTCGCATATAGGCCAGCCAGTGCTGCTCGTCGATAGGCACTAGAGTCGGTTGCAGCAAGTTTCGTCGCGACGAAATCCGCGTCATGCCAGTGAAGTCGCCATTCGCGGAGAGCGTAGCGATAACGGGATACTTTGCGCCGACTTCGAAGTAAACCGGCAGCACCGCTCCGCCATCGACCAGAGGCAAAGGCGAATTTCGTACGAGGTGACTGATGTTCCAGAACCAGGACAGTGGCAGCACTTGCCGTGGCTCGAATTCGATATCGTCTAACTGGGATGGATCGCCTTGCTGCTGCAGATGGATGATGCGCGACGCTGCCCAACCTCCGGGGCCGGTACCTACGACAAACAGGTATAGGCGATCGTTTGCATCTCTCCACAGCACAGGGTTGCCGAGGCGACGAATGCCGAAGCCAAGCGATGCACCGAGCGATTCACGGTCGACGATATATCTTGCTGGCGTCCACTGTTGTGTGGCGCGATCAAAACTGCTGAACGCAATGCGCACGTCAGGAGCGCTTTCGCGCTCGCCGGCGAACCACGCTGCTGCTAATGCATGGGGATGTTTATTAGGGAGTGTAACCAGGCTGCTTGCATGCGCGGCTGGCGCACCTGCCGGCATCGGGATGTCGCCTTCGCCCGACAGGGTTGCTTGGAATTGGGAAAACGCGTTGCTCTCTTTCGCAATCAATGCGCGCGGCTCAGTATTCGCGGAATTGGCTTCAAAGACAGCGATTGCCGCGATAGTGACAAGACAAGGCCAGAAAAAATGCTGCTTGAAAGACAATTGAGGCTCGGGCGGGCGAAATGGGATTGCCGCATGGTAACTCAAATAGTATTGCCGAAAAAAAACCGCCCCGAAGGGCGGTTCTTAAACTGCGATCTTGATTACTTGCGGCATAGTGCCGCGCGTAATTAGAACGAGTGAGCCAAGCCAACTGCCAGCAGCGACTTGCCGCTCTGACCAGCGTTGTCGTTAGCAGCCAGACCTTCGCTGGTGCCGCCGTGCGACTTGCTGAACTGGCTGTAGTTCAGGTAGCCGAAGGTAGCTTTCGACAGGTTGTACTGCAGCGAGAAGGTCGTTGCCGTGCCCTGTGCCAGACCCGAGTTGTTCGAGTAGGTCAGGCCGCCAGCCAGCGCGCCAACCAGCGGCATCGAAGCGCCGAGGATGTAACCGCTGTTGGTGGTGGTGGTCTTGTTGTTGCTGTACAGTGCGTTCAGACGCACGCCTGCCACTTCGGTGTTCGCGGCGACAGCAGTGTTGGTGATGGCGGTAGTGTTGGTGTTGCCAGTACCGCTGCCCGCGGTGGCTGCGCCTACCGATTGGTATGCCAGCGCCAGGTTGATGCCGCCAACAGCAGTCGCCAGGCTAGCTGCTTGGTAGGAGCTGTTTTGGGTATCGTTACCGACGCGGTACATCACGTTAGCGTTCAGACCAGCGCCCGAAGCGGAGATGTTCACAGCGCCCGGAACGAAGAAGCCGCCGTTCGAGGTGCCGGTCACTGTGGAGCCAGCGCCAACGCCGGCCAAGGTGCCACCAAACGCCTTGAACATTGCCGGGACGAAAGCGCCGTTACCGCCGACGCCGGTCACGCCGGTCAGAGTCGCGCCGATGAACGGGGAAATCTGCGTGCCCAGAGTGACGCCGACCGACTCAGTCGACAGGCTGACATTTGCAGCACGGTTGAACACAGCCGAGCCCACGCCGCCGTTGGCGCCGGTCGAGCCGGTAGCTGCCTGAATACCGCTTTCCAAAGCAAAGCCTGCCTTCAGGCCAGAGCCCAGGTCTTCCGAACCGGTGAAGCCGAAGATCGTACCAGCGCTGTTACCTGCACCACCAAAACCGGTGCCCGACGAGGTCGAAACGACCGATGCGTCGATGGTGCCGTAGGCCTTTACATCAGCCAGAGCTGCCGACGAAGCCACCAGTGCCAGTGCTGCCAGAGCAACTTGAGTCTTTCTCATTTCATAATCTCCAAAATGTTGTGATGCTAAAGTTTCGCTTCCGCTGGGTTGGCCGTTGAACGGCTCTTTCAACGAAAATGACGCTCCAAGACCAGTGGATCTCAAAGTCAG
>JACCDX010830475.1_pt1 | contig 42816 bp, 38 predicted proteins | sample 7449681 | NCBI WGS metagenome assembly JACCDX01 (sample SAMN15323450, study PRJNA562643) | freshwater metagenome | isolation source: river surface water | place: USA:Blue River Watershed | collected 2017-08-18
GCCCGGTATCGGGGATATGTTCTGGCAGCAACCAGATGAAAGGCTGATCCAAGGGGAACAGGCTCCGGCCAGTTCTTAAACAGAAACCAACACCCACGGAAGAGACCCCATGCGTGAAACTATCACTAGGAGCGCATGAGCCATCGGACTAAGATAGTAGTCACGGATGGAAGGGGACATAATAGGGGCGTTATGTCGGATACAGAGCGAAAGCAAATGGTGGGGGCTACTGTATCAATGAATTTTTGAATTGGATCTATAGCATAACAGGATAATGCAACGGTCTTCTAAACCGTAGAGTATTGGTTCGAATCCAATTAGGTCCACCAAAATCTTAAAGGTAATAAATGAAATTATTTGAAGATATCCATGAACATATGAAGCTTTCTAGAGAAGAAAGAAGAGCACATTTAAGATTAGATGAACCTTGTATAGAAATCGGAACAGATTCTAGACTTTGTAGAGGATTATTAGCACATACGTTAGGAACTACTGTAGGTAATAGCACTATATATGTATGTCATGCTTGCCACAATCCTAATTGTTCAAATCCATATCATCTTTATTGGGGAACTCCTAAAGACAACCATATGGATCAAGTTGAAAACGGAACTTATCAAACTTTAAAAGAAAGAACAATTAAAAAACATGGTAAGAAAAAATATCTTAAAATGCAGAGAGAAAAAGCAAGATTAGGTGGTATCAAAGGCGGCGGCAGTGGTAAATTAACGGCTGAAGTAGTAAAAAATAGAACAAAGGATTATAAAAATTCTAAAGAAGAAAAGGGCAGAATTACTAAATTAGCTAAAAAATGGAATGTAAGTCATACACAAGTTAGACGATTTATCGAAACTTATGTAAATGGAGAAACAAAATGAAAAACAATGATCTTGATACGGCTGGTGCCCTTATTGTTATTTTTGGTTACATCATCACACTGTCAGTTCTAGCAGTTGGATGGGTCTTCAATCTAATGAACATTTGGCATAGTATTGATGCTCCTATGACAGCAAAGTTTATCCTTCGTTGTATCGGTGTTTTCGTGTTCCCTGTTGGTGGTATTCTAGGATACATCTAATGGAAAACTATGAATTAATGTGGCAGTGCTTTATGTCTGATCAAATGACAGCCATGCAGTTAGACCAACATATCAGAGAAGACAAAGAGTTTGAATCTTTCGTATGGCAAAAGATTCGTGAAATTCGTGATAACGAAAAGGAAGTAGAATGAAGAAGCTACTTGTAGCACTACTACTATTAACATCACCAGCACTAGCAGACTATAACATTGTGGTTTCTAAGAGAAGCCAAACTATGTCGGTATACGAAGACGGTGAACTTATTGAGCGTTGGCCTGTCTCTACTGCTCGTAAGGGTTATGTAACTCCATCAGGCACGTTCCATCCTTATTCTTACCAACCTATGCACTATTCTAAGAAATATGATAATGCTCCTATGCCTCATTCTATTTTCTTTAATGGTGGGTATGCTATTCACGCAACTCCATATGTCGGAAATCTTGGTCGTCCGGCTTCTCATGGCTGTGTTCGTCTTTCTCCTTCTAATGCTGCTACGCTCTACGACATGACCAGAGGTCAACCAACTACTATCACCATTCAATAGGAGTTAATATGAGATACAATCATTGGTTCTGGAACAGTAAGTTCATGAACACTATCGCCACTATTCTTGTAAATCTTAATACATGGGTATGGTATAAACAGTATGGCAAAAACTAAGTTTGATCCACATAAAGAAGCTCACTATTCCTTGGATCACATTCTAAAGACAGCTTTTGAGTCAGAAATTACACATATAAAGCTGCATAAAAAAGATGATCCAAGGGCAGAAGCCGTTAAGTCCTACCTACAGGAAAGATTTAATGAAATTAAGGATAGGTGGAAGTGATAGAATCATTCGCTGAAGAGATTGAAAAGCTTAAAAAGACAAAGAGTATCAATTACATAGACGCTGTAATTCTATTCTGTGAAAACCATGGGTATGAGATTGAATCCATAGCCATGATAATCAAAAAAGACCCTGTTCTGATCTCAAAAATCAAAAATGAGGCTGAACTGTCAAATCTTTTAAAAAATAGTAAAAGAAGCCGCCTCCCAATATAAATAACTTAGGTTATTAATACCGGAGGTTAGGATGTTCATAGATATAAATGGAAGATCTGTGAAAACTCCTAGATTTCTTGTTAAGAAAGCGGCTAAATTTTACGGTGAATATCTAATGGGTAAGAAATTGGCTGAAAATGTCAATCTTACCATAGATTTTCAGAGATTTGAGGATGGTTCTAGAGATTATGCTTACTGTGATTGGGTAGATGATAATCATAGATCTAGGGTCTTTATTATAACCATAGACAGAGGGCTATCTAAAAAAGAAACTCTCTTAGCACTAGCCCATGAAATGGTTCACCTAAAGCAATATGCCAAAGGTGAGTTAAAAGATATCTTTAGACCAATGAGAATGACAAAATGGATGGGTCAAAAGTATGTGACTGAAGAATTAGATTATTGGGAACAGCCATGGGAAATAGAAGCCTATGGTCGTGAGCGTGGCATGTATATAAAATTGATGGCGCACCTGAAAGATGACACCTTTTGAAACATACTGTGAATATGTATCACTAAAGAACCATTTTTCTAAAGATAGTTACGACTATTTTAAGTATAATGGTAAGACCAGTCTAAAGCCTAGTTCTTTTCAGAATAGGAAAGATAGGGTTTTCTTTGAAAAGCTTGCAAAGCATAAGGACGTTCATGGCTATCTTGTTGCTAATCTTAGCATCAATGAAAAGCTTTGGATTCGTGATCTTGCATATTCACAAGACGCTGAACTAACATATAAGAACTGGCTAAAAACTAACCAATCCCTGACATATCTATTCAAGCAAGATCTGGAAAAATTAGAACCAGTTCTTTATAATAACTTCCACTGTAATCCAAACCAACATCCATTATTATTACAAAAATATCTAGCAGGAGAGGTCAGCCTTGAAACGCTATGTATTTTGTTAAAGATGACTGGCATGACGAAACAGTGGAACAAGGAAATGGAATATGATCTGGTTTGGGATACCCTAAAACTAAAGATCAAAAAATATCTTCCGTTTATCAAATATGAAAAGGAGAAATATAAGGCGATTGTTCTTGACAAATTCGCCAAAAAGTAGTATACTAAATACATGGTTGGAATTTCCAACTATACTTCATATACATCACAATACGTAAAATACTTCAAATAGGAGAAATACATGGACTTTAAAACTCTCAAGGCCAATTCTGGCAAGAACCTTTCCAAGCTAACAGACGAACTTAATAAGGTCTCTGGTGCAACCACCAAGGGCAAGGATGAACGTTTCTGGCAAGCGGCTGTAGATAAGGCTGGTAACGGTATGGCCGTTATTCGTTTCCTTGATGCACCGGCTGGCGAAGACGTTCCATTCGTCCGTTTGTTTGAGCATGGTTTCAAGGGTCCAACTGGTCTTTGGTATATTGAGAAGTCCCTTACTACTCTTGGTAAGGACGATCCAGTAGCAGAGTTTAACACTAAGCTATGGAATTCAACCACTGACGATGCTTCACCAGAGCGTAAACAGGCTCGTGATCAGAAGCGTCGTGTTCACTACATTTCAAATGTTCTGATCATCAGCGATCCAGCTAATCCAGACAATGAAGGTAAGGTTTTCCTCTTCAAGTATGGCAAGAAGATCTTCGACAAGCTATGCGAGAAGGCCAAGCCTGATCCAGCGTTTGCTGATGAAGAAGCAGTCAATCCATTTGATATGTGGGCTGGCGCTCCATTCAAGCTAAAGATTCGTAAGGTAGATGGTTACACCAACTACGACAAGTCAGAGTTTGGTGAAGCCGGTCCAATCGGTGACGACAAGCTAATTGAGAAGGTCTGGAAGTCTTGTCATTCTCTACAGGAGTTTGTCGATCCAGAATCCTTTAAGTCACATGCTGATCTAAAGGATCGTCTCTATAAGGTTCTTGGTCTTAATGATAACGCTAACATCAAGCGTTCTGTTAAGGCAGAATCTGTTGATCTAGAAGAAGATGATGCACCATCCTTCAAGGCAACCCATGCACCAAACTTTTCTGGTGGCGATGATGACGATGAAGATGAGAGTATTAAGTTCTTCAGGGATCTAGCTAACTAAGAGAAAGGGGGCGAAAGCCCCCTTTTTTACATCTTACCAGTGCCAGCACCAAAATACTTTGGTCTACTCATTCCTGTATAAGTGGCACCTAATAGTCCTTCAGCCAATCCACCTAACCAATCTGGTCTAGCATTCATAGCTACCTGATGTTGATTTGTAGCAGAAGAAACACCCTTCTCATAACTTCCCATAACATTAACATTATTAACTTGTGATTGGCCTTGATCTGGTCCTGTTTCATCTACTGGCTGAATTGGCGCACCGCCGATATTTGGCATAATTAATTCTGCTGTTTGTGGCGCTGATGGCTGTAGTTGAGCATTCATCATACCATTTAAGAGCATTGGTGCTACCATATTAGCAACCATACCAGCCATACCACCAGCACCGATAGCCCCACCAGCCATCATTAATGGATTACCCATTAACTGTGCTTGCATACCAGCGATACCAGAACTGCCCATAGCAGCGCCCATTGGTGGTGCTGTTATCTGTGGTGCCTGTGGTGTTGGTTGTGTGGCTTGTGGTGGTAATTGTGTTTGTTGACCATATGGTGAAGGCTGACCCATTGGTTGACCGCCGATATAAGACTGTCCACCTTTAATACCCTTACCACCAATCTGTGCATGAATATGATTGTAATGGTCCTTTGCTCTCCACAATACAGTATAACCAGCAGCCTGTAATTGTTTTGCTATTTCATCAAACTTTTTACCCCATACAGGATCGTTTGCTTCAACAATACCACCGGGTGCATTAATATCAATAGCAACACCATCATTGTGTGCAGAGCCGGGATGATGTTGTTCTGGATGAACACCACCGAAAGAAGGATGTTCTGAAACAGTAATACCTTGTGACTGTAACCATTTTCCAAGCCCGACAATATCATTACCGGGTGGTCCACCAGTAGTTGGTGTCTGTGACATGGGTGTTGCACCATTCACCATTTGTGGATTCTGTCCTGTACGACCAACTTCAGGTGTTGTGGATGATGGTGTTACAGCAGATGGTGTTAATGTAGGTGATGTTGGTTGTGTTACTGGCATAGCAGTCTGTTGATGCAAACCAGAAGACATGGCCTGTTCTGCTATCTGTCTTTGATCTCGATGGGATTTAAATCCTTCCCATGCACCAAGACCTTGTGTCTTAACAATCCACGCCGCCATCTTTCTTTGGGTTTCTTCATTAAATATATCGGTACCTTTCAACCCAAGAGCTTTCATTGCTGCTCTTTGAGTTGTATTTACAATTTGGAATGCACCTTTTGCAGATGAATTTAGACCCTGTGCTGCACGAATTTGATCGCCCCATGCGAGTGATTCGTCCAGTGTCATCTGTGTTAATGGCTTTGGTGATCTCATATACCCTAAAGAGGTATCATATGGATTACCGTGTTTGGCTGTACCTTCTGCCTTGATAATAGAATCAAAGAAAGCATTTGATGGTGTATATTGGCCAGTTGGTGCGGCTGGACCAGATGGTGGGGCATATACTTCTGGTGCTTGTCCACCAGTAAATCTACTCAATTCTGGTTTTTCTTGGTGAAGCTGTTCAATCTGAATACGTTCTTGTTCTCTTGCTGCGGTTCTACCTTCAGCCTGAGTCTGCAAATCTTTAATGTATGGTGATATTTCAGAAGAACCTAGTAACTGTGCTCCCTTGTCGTATGCACCATAACCAGCACCAACAATACCACCAACTGCTGCACCTAATGGTCCAAACATTCCACCAAGTGAAGCACCAACCATAGTGTCACCTAGAATATCAGCACCAGCAGCTATTTGAGGATGGCCTGTTGCTTCAGCAACACCAGAAACGATATCAGTGGTGAAACTGGCGATAATACCACCAATACCTCTAACAGCATTCTTAGCTAATGAAGGGACGATAGAAGCAAGTGTTCTTTTTGATACAGCGGCTTCAGCAGCAGGAGCAGCTTTGGCGGCTTTTGCTCCTAGACCACTGCCAATATTTGTTAAAGAGAAACCACCACTTTGTTCTATCTTTCTAGATAGATCTTGGAAGTTCTTATTTAATACACCAGTCTCATCATCAATTTTTCTTTCAAGCTTTCTAGTCTCATCAGAAAATAGTGTCTCTAACTTTCCTACCTGTGTTAGAATTTTATTCTGGATAGTCTGGACTGTAAAGATTTCGCTATTGTTTTGTTCTATAGCAGCTTCAATATCACTGATGTTTGTGTCAGATTCTTTGACTTCTCTCTCAAGAGCGTCAAGTTTTCTCTTTTGGGTATTAAATGCTCTGGTAAGATCTTTTAGAGCAACAATAGAGTGTTCATCAACTTCTCTGATCGCTGCTCTAAGATCGACTATAGCTTTGTCACTATTAAATAGATTAGGCAAAGCCTTTGGGTTTTCGTTAGCCATTTAATTACCTTTGTTGTCTACTTCTTATTTTTTCTTCTTGTTCTTTAATATAATTAGCCAACATAGTAATGTATAAGTCTCTTTCAAATGGCATTAACTGTTCTATTTCCGTTAATGAATATTTATGGTGCTGAACCATAGAGAATGTTGTACTATAATAATTATCTAGCGTATTATGGATCAGCGCAATGTAAAAAAATCAGTTAACGAAGTTAAAATTATTTCTCTGTCATTTCCAAGCGAATTCTTATACTTGATTGTATGTTTTAGCTTGGGTAGATTAACAAGAAACAGCTTAATTTTCTCAAAGGTCTTGATATCAATATTCTCAACGAAGGATCTCAAGTCTTCTAGCTTATAATCCTTGGCTTCATAGATATTGTCACCTTCATAAATCTTATCAACACATCTAATAATTAGCTCAAAGAGATACTCTTTATCAGAATTCATAAAATCCTTATCATCATAGAGGCTGGCAGAAGGATACTTTAAAAGAATGCCAGATTTTGATGTGATTTTGATATTCTTATCTCCATTCTCTGGAAATTCTACTTCTACCTCATTTAGATCAATATCAAAATCGTATGTCTTTTCGTCCTCAAAATCTTTATAGGATACGTTGATCTTGTTATCAACTGACATTGAACGTAGCTTTAGGAAGATATATTCAATATCAAAAATAGTTAGGACATCAACATCAAACTTTGGCTCTACTGAGCAATTATTCACAACTTGTTTGATAGCATGAAGGATATCACTCTCAACGTTACTTTCCTTTGCCATGAGAAGAAGCTTCTCTTCTTTAACAAGAAATGGTCTAAACTTAGCACTCTTTCCAGTTGAAGGAATCTTGATGGCATTAACAGGATAATCAATCTTAGGTAACATAGTATACTCCAATAATTATTGTGGGTTACGGATAGGCGGATTTGCTACTCCTGCCGTCACTCCTTGTTGCTGTAAAAATTCTGGTGCTGAAATGCCGTTTGGAGAAATGGCCATTGGATTTAGATTTGGATTTCTAGTTCCAAGAGTTCCCAACATTTTTGATGATGGGTTGTAGTTGTTTGAAACGGTAGACTTCTCAATAGTAAATTCTTTGAATGAAATACCTACAGTGACTTTTAATGGCTGGTTTTTCATTCCCCAATTTAGATCAACATCATTAATTGAAATTGGAAAGGCATCATACATATTGATTTTTTGGACTTGCTGTCCTGCCTCATTATAGATGATGACTGAGATCGTTGTGGCATAACGGTCTTTATATTCTAGCTGGTATGATGGAAGAGTATTAAAACCACCAATAACTGATCCGGGTGCTTGGTCGTTACCAGCAAAATTGAAAATAGAATCAATCCACTGATACCAAAAATTCCACATGTTACCATAACCATCTGATAGGAAGGTAATGGAATTATCAGTATAGGATGCGCTGTATGGCATTTTCTGATAAGTGCCCATACCATAACGATTGATTGGTTTGGTATCTAATGAAATGCCGGGTGCCTTAAACTGTTCGGCACGAAACTTTAATAGTCTAGAAATATCACCAGAAGAACTACCACCAGCGGCAGTAACAATGGTTGAACCAGACAAAATGTCTGGTGGATTGACTATGACATCAAAACGGTTATTTCTTAGAATACCTTGCTTGGCTATAGAAGCTTTGTATGTGTCTATGTTAAATGGCATTTTGTTTCCTAGTAAGGTGGTTTACTACCACTTTTGACTTTCCATTGCTGTAATGGTAATGCTACGACTCTATTCCAATGTTTTGGATCGACTCTCATATAATAACCGCCCACTACATTACCTACAATATATTCTTTAATACATGGCTTCAGTGCAGAAAAGTTAGCCATCCCCTGTAAATATTCATAAGAAGCCTGATACTTTACTTGATCATTGTATTTATCGTTCTCATTGATAGTGTCTAAAGTATTAAGTATTGTCAGTCTGATTGATGGGTGTAAATAATGGAGATTTAGACCTAGAAAGTTTTGTGGTCTTCTCTTGGATGGTCCCATATAGATGATTAATGGTCTGGCATCCCAATAAGGTAAAATATCCTTGTACTTGGCATCATATCCAAATAGATACATATTCCCCGGCTGAAGGTCATTTACAACCGTTAGACCGCTATTTGCGTCTGGTGGTTCACCCCTGAAAAGCTTCTTATATGCATCAGAAATCCATTTGAATGCATTTTTAAGAAAGCTGATATTTCTTAAGTTACCAATGTCAAGGGCCATTAAAATTTCACTCCAAGTTCATTCTCTGTCATTATTATAAATCTGTAGTTTCTGTCTTTACAGAATTCTTCAGCCGCCTTCCACTTGGCTTGGTTTACACCCCAAGTAACAACTTCGTTAAGATATCTCTTTGTTTTTGTTGCTTTCATTTCTGGCGGCTGTGTCTGTTTGAATGGCTTAACTTCTACCATTATAGTTTCCTTGATCCCTTCTTTATTTATCTTGGTAATTAGAAAGTCAGGGAAATATCTATGAATTCTGTTATCTATAGGAGAACGGTAGGGTATGACAACCTCTTCTGATGACCATTTTATTACCTGTGGGTCTTGGTCAAGTCTAAGCATAAGTTTAAGCTCCCAACCGCTTCTGTACACAATAGCTGTTGGGTCTCCATGATATTTTTGTGGGTTTTTAGGTTTGAAAAAACCTTTGTGCGTGGCCATAATATTCTCATTTAGTTCGTATAAATAATAATAAAAGATATAACAAGGTTCAAATATGGCCCAACCATTACCACCAAATTCATCATCAGCAAGTCTAATGTTTCCACAGGATATTGGAAACATTGGTTTCTATATGACCTTTCTATTTAGTGAGTATAAAAGACAAAGCGCATTTGGCCCTGCCACTCCACCATTTGCTACATCAGGCGGTATTGCTTTGCCAATGCCAGATATGATCAATGATACCCCTACAGTCATATGGGATTCTGAAAGCCTAAGAGATAAGGTTATTGCAGCGGGTGGTTCCGTTGCTAGTGCCGTGCCTCTTATAAGTAAATTTGGTGCATCTGGTTTCGGTAGGGCAGCTATGGATGTTGCTGGTTTAGAATATAGCATCCTATCTGCTGAACGTGGACAGATTATAAACCCATTCTTGATCATGCTTTTCAAAAGCCCAACCTATAAAAAATTCAGTTTTTCTTGGACACTAACTCCAAGAACAGCAGCAGAATCAGATGCTCTAAATGATATTGTCAAAACATTTAGAAAGAAGATGCTACCTGACGTTTCTCCCGGTACAGGTAACATCCTAATGGATTACCCAAACATCGTTAAACCAGCATTCCAACCCAAAGAATATATGTTTGATTTCAAGTGGTGTGCTGTTGAAGCTATTAACGTAAACTATACAGGTTTTGGTATGCCAGCATTCACTACCACCAATGCACCAGCAGCAGTAAAACTACAGATTGATTTGAAAGAAATTGATCTCTGGATGCGTAGTGATCTCTAATAGGATAAACAAATGGCAGATAAGTATTTCGAAAAATTTCCTATTATAAATTACGCCAATAATCAGGCTATTGATGTCACAGAAAGAGTTATCTTTACTGATAATACTCTAAAGAATCCATATGTATTCTACAGCTACGATCTAGATCATCATGAAAGACCAGATCAGTTCGCATATCGTTATTATGGGGATCAGTTTTATAGCTGGTTATTATATCTAACAAATAATATAACTGATCCTTATTACGATTGGTATATCAGAGAAGATGAATTAAATTCATTTGTCACAATGAAATACGGTTCTGTTGAAAAAGCACAGCTAAAAATTAGTTTTTATAGAAGCAATTGGGAACTTGGTAATACTCTAAATGTTAGTGGTTTCAATGCCTTACCAGCCAATCTCAGGCATTATTGGGAAGAGCAATATGATATGAATGGTAATATTATGAGTTATGTTAGAAAAAAAGAAGACATAATTGTAAACACCAATCAGATTGTAGCATATCCAGTTGCTAATACAGATTTTATTAAAGATGAAGTTGTAAATATACATTTCGATGATTCGACAACGGGCAGAGGACAAGTTGCCTTCACTGCGAATGGTTATGTATATCTTCAACATACAGTAGGTTATGCTGTTGGTAATAAGCTAACAATAACTGCCAACACCGCTGGATTTGATGGCGGAACAGCAATGATTTACTTTACTGATGCAGACAAATACTTTGATGTTGATGAACAAATTTATTATGAAGTTCCAGAGAACAATACAGCTATTAGTACATTAGGTGCAAATAATTATTATTATATCAAGTCTGTAAATAGTACAGGTTTCGTGTTATCTGGAACATTAGGCGGAACAGCAATTGGCTTGAATGATATTAGAATTTCTTCTCCCGGCGAAGTCCATTATCTCATTCCTCCTTATGTTAAGCAGGGCTATAATCTTTCTTACATAACACCAACAAGTTATATCTATGGAACAGAGAGTGGTGTAAATACATCAATATCATCATCTACAGTATATGCACAAAATTTTGATTCTGAAGAAGCATCATATTATTCTGCTGTAACTTATTATGATTATGAGGTTGAGAAAAATGAATCTAAGAAATCTATTAAGGTTCTGGATCAAAAATATGCCAAACAGACATCAAATATTGTTAAAAAGCTATTGAAATAAGATATGTCAGCAAGAGCCGGATCATATAAGTTTGAAACATTTAAGATAGGTAACGTCGATCTAACCAGTAGCAATCTACAGGTTATGAATTGTAATATCTATGAAAGCTGTGTTGATCATCATACCTATGCAGACGTTACAGTATTCGATCCAGACGATTCTTTAGGCAAGAACATGTTTGCTGGTGATGAAGAAGTTGAGATTGGGATCACTGTTCCCGGTGGTTCACCAGCAAACTTTAAATTTAAAATGTTACAAAATACAGACATGAGACATCAGGGTGCTTTGAAGGCAAAGACATACCGTTTCCATATGGTATCTCCTGAATTCCTACATGCTCAGTCAACATCAGTATCTAAAAGCTGGCATTCACAATCAGACCAGATCGTAAAAGATATTGTCAAAGACTACTTCAAGAGTGATAAAGAAGTAGAGACAGAACAGACTGACAGTAAAGTAAGATATGTTGGTAACAACGAACCACCACATAAAGTTCTAGACAAGCTAAAGAACAGACACGTTTCAAGACAGAATCAAGCTTCTGCATATACTCTTTTTGAAACAAGAGGTGAAGGTGGTGATCAGAAGTTCAAGTTTGTTACATTTGAAAAGCTAATGAGTCAAAAAGGTTCTGGTGGTCAGACATACAAACAAAATCCAGTAATGGGTCAGAAGTCTAGTGAGACAGGCGATGATATGTGGAATATCATTGAACTAAATTTACCACAGACATTCAATACATTACCAAGATGGTCATCTGCAACAAACCAGAGCACATACTGTGTTGCATCTGGAAAGCAGCAATCTAAAGATATTAAATACAAAGACCAAGAGAAAAACTTTAAATATCTAGGTGAGTCACCAATCAGAAAGGCTGAATGGGACAATGTTGATAAGGACAAGAAACCTTGGAGACATACAGTAGTCGATAAGGCTAATGATAAAGAAAAGACCAAGATATCTGAAATGAGAACTAAGAAGGCTGCTTATATGGCTAGGCTTCTTAATGATGTTGGAACTATGAGAGTTCATGGCAATCCAAATCTTAAAGTTGGTGATATCGTTAAGATAGAAATCGGCAGTCAGTCAGATGACAGTCAGGGTAATGAGTCAAAGCAAATCACACAGGATGTTCTTATTGTTAATCTAAGACATTCATTTGGTTTGCCTAATGAAATTCCCGGTCCATATACTATGGTCGTTGAGTTTATTAAGGCTGGTTACGAAGAGAGTGTTGGATAATGGAACAATTTATTGCTGAAGTAAGAAATTTAAAAGATCCATGGGAGTCTGGTAGAGTCCAGATTCGTGTTTATGGTCGTCATGATAACGAACAAGACACCAAGGACGAAAATCTTCCATGGGCAACAGTAATGATGCCTATCACATCAGCATCAACTAATCGTATTGGTACTTCACCAACAGGTCTTCTTGTTGGTTCTAGAGTTATGGGTTACTGGCTTGATGAAGCACATCAGTATCCAGTTATCATTGGTTCATTCCATCGTGCTGGTAAACTAAAAGATGAGAATGATAATACTGGTGGTAAAGACGATATTGATGACAAGTATTCTGATATTCCAATCGGTGCTCGTGCTTCTTCTCCTATTAAAAAATCTAATACACAAGCTAAGAAGACCACAGAGAAAAGAAAATACGATCCTACAAAAGAACCAAAATATAATAAAAATGATTACGTTTCTCAGGAAGACGGTGAAGATGGTCTAGAGAAATCAAGAGAAAAGAATGCTAAGACAGCAGATAAGAAAACTGTAGCATCAGTTGATAAGACTGATACTAGTGGTATTTTAGATAAGATTCTAAAGGTTGATGGTAGCAACGAATCTGGTGCATTGCCAATGGCACCACAGATGTTCCAACAAATCTTCCAACTTAATAACATGACTAGCACTGGTGGTATTAATGGTATGACCAGTGGTGCTCTTGGTGGTTCACTTGGTGGTATTGCTGGTGGTATGGGAATTGGTAACGTTCTTGGTTCTATGACAGGAATGCTAGGCATAGACCTATCAATGCTATCAGGCATGACAGGTATGCTTGGTGGTAGAGGTTCTGGTGGTGGTTCTGGCGCTGGCGGTAATAACTTTGGTGTTGGTGGTGGCGTTGGTGGTGCTGAAGGAACTTACTATGCTGAACAAGTACCAACAACTCCAAATGATGTTGCAGTAACAGCGGCAGAGTTGCTCAATCAGTTAGGTGGTTATTCAACACCAACTGAAACTATAGCCAATCTTCCATTGGATCAAAAAGAAATATTATATACTGCAATTCTTGACTTAATGAATTCTGTCAGTCCAGATTTGTATGTTAGAACAGTCGTATCTGTATCGGAAAGTACAGAGACTGTCGTTATTAATCCAAAAGAACAACCAACAGCAAACTTAGAGACTGTTATTTCTTCAACTCCTGCTGGACCAACAACACAGCTTATTCTTCCCGGTTCTTGGGTATGGAGTGTTGATGATATTCCAGATGGTTATTTTCAGGTTTATTATTTCACAGATACTGATCCATATCCCGGCTACATGCAGTGGGAAGGACCAAACGGCGAAAGAGTGTTTTGTAATAGACCAGCAAATATGCCTTACGTTGCTACACCATCTGAAGATGTAATCAATGCAGGTATTTTTGCTATGATTAATGATTTAATAACACTAATAAAGGCCGGAAAACTAACGATTGCTGAAATGACCACTGTTATTGAGAATGGAACATCAGCCGTACAGAATCAAGGCTTACAGAACACACATGGCAAAGGTTCTGGTGGTAATAATACTATGAATATGATCCAATCTTTACTTGGTGTTCTTGGTCAGCTTATAGGGGAAATGGGTCAAAAGCAATTTCCAGAATCAGTGTTGGATCAAGGTAAAGTTCAAAAGACTATGGAAGACTTTCAATTAAAGAATGCCAATCTTCGCAGGAAGAAACAATTGGCAAAACAGTCTGTCCAACAAAAGAATGATTCTAACACTATGTTAAATAATAATTTAATGGGTTTTGGTAATATGAATGGTGGTGGTTCCAATCCTTCTGGTTCTAAGGGAACCACTCCTGTTGGAACACCAGTCACAAGCAACACAGCAACATATATTACTAAAACAGGAAATACTGTCACCAATATATCAACCATACCAGTTTCTAATACAGAAATTGTTCAGTTTGGTTACTATTCAATTTATAAGAGTTAAGAATGGCTGACGATAACTATAACAAAAAAGTCCCAAAGGACGATGCTGAATGGGAATATCCATATAACCAAGTAACACAAACACTTGGTGGTCATGAGATATTTTATAATAGCACACCAGATAAGGAATCGTTCAGAGAGTTTCATCCTTCTGGGCCATACAGAGTTATCACCAAAGACGGCCATAAAGTAGAAATTGTCGCCAACAAAAAGTACAGCCTAACATCTAATGGTGAATCAAAGGTATGTGAAGGCACACAAGACATTATGACCCTTGGTGGTAGAAGACTAAGCAACCTTGGAGGTGATCACTCTGAGATTGCTAAAGATATGTCTTTGGGTGTTCATGGTCAGGTTCTACATGCGGCAAAGGATGCTGCTTTCACTTTCCACAAAGAGAAGCAAATCACCACTACTGACGGCACAACTCATGATGACAATGACGGCTATACCTATAATAACGCCAAACAAGATAAGATGTGTGCCACAAATGGTAATAGAATCACCGTAACAGAAGGTGAGAATTGTTCATTCACTAATGGCAATTGGGATGCTTATGTAGATAAAAAGGCTAGATTAGCTTCTAAAGATGCTATGCTAATCACAGCAAATAATACTTGGGATGCTAAGTCTGATCAGTCAATGACTATGACATCCAAGGATACATTTACTGCCAATTCTCAAAAAGATATGACTCTAACAACCCAACAGAGTCTAACAGCAAATGCCCAACAGAGCATAACTATTGAAGCTCAACAGACTATTACTATCAAGGTTGGCCAATCTAAGATAACAATAAGCAGCAGTGAGATTAAGATAGAATCTCAGAAAATTACAATTGATGGTCAGACTACTGATGTTACAGGTCATCCATTAAAACTAAACGGTGGTGGAACATCATCCCCACCAGTAACATTCCCATAAGGAAACTAAAATGGCAATTTCTAGAGCAGACGTTATCACTCAAACTCAGAAAAAGAAGGAACTATTTTCAGATTTCCTTGATTCATTCGCAGCTTCTCCTGTGGGTGGTAATCTAGCCAAGGTCACTAATGAGAATGCTGTTAGACAGTCAATCAAGAATCTGGTCCTAACACAGCTAGGTGGGATTGATATAAATACAGAAAGCAGACTAGCGGGGGAAAGGCTATTTCAACCATTGGTTGGTTCTGATGTAAGCAGAAGTTTATTTGAACCAAACAATATTTTAACTGAACAATTGATCATAAATACTATTGAAAACACTATCAAATATTATGAGCCAAGAGCTAAACAGGTTAGTGTTAGTATTTTACCATCTGATGATGAGCATTATTTGATTATTAATATTGTTTTTTCAGTTATGAATAACCCAACCCCTATTGATTTAACTTTAAATCTTAGAAGAGTCAGATAATGGCCGCAAACAGCAGTTTAAATCTATCATCATTAGATTTCGATACACTTAAAGGTAATCTTGTAACTTTTCTAAAGTCTCAGGATACATTTAAAGATTACGATTTCACTGGTTCAAACATGAACGTCCTATTGGATGTCATGTCATATAATACCTATTTAAATTCTTTCTACTTAAATATGGTTGCTTCTGAAATGTTTCTTGACTCTGCTCAGAAATATGATTCAGTTGTATCTCATGCCAAAGAATTGAACTATGTCCCACAGTCCAACAAGTCATCAGAGGCTGTAGTTGATATTGTTTTTGAAACTGTCGGACTATCTGGGCAATTAACAATCCCACAGGGAACTGTTTTCAGTGGTTCCAACTCTAATGGCACCTTTTATTTTATTACAACCTATACTGCTACTCACACTTCTGCTAATAATACATATTATGCTAATAACATTGAAATTTTCGAAGGTAGTGTAACAAATCAGTCATATATTACAGACTATACTATTGAAAACCAGAGATTCATTCTAGAAAACTCCAACATTGACCTTAACTCACTAGTAGTTAATGTTGTTGAGAATAATGGTTATTCTAATACCCTATTCACTAAGGTAGATAGCCTATATGGATTGGATAATCAATCCAATGTTTATTTCGTACAAGCATCACAGAACAATCTCTATGAGCTAGTTTTCGGTGACGGTGTTTACGGTCGTAAGCCACAGAACGGTGCTGTTGTACATGCCAACTATAGAATTGCCAAAGGTAGTGCTGCTGACGGTATTTCTAACTTCCAGCTATCACAAGAATTAGACACTGTTAATGGTGGTATTGTAAATATTGAATCAATTACTACTACTGCTAACTCTTCTTCAGGAACTATAGCTGAAAGTATTGAAGATATCAGATTTAGAGCACCAAGATGGTATGCTGCACAGCAGCGTGGTGTTTCAAACGATGACTATAAGTCTCTAATTTATTCACAATTCGGTTCATTTATTCAGGACATTAACGTATTCGGTGGTCAAGAAATTGAACCAAAGCAATATGGTTCTGTCGTTGTTTGTATTAAACCAATTGGTGGTACAATCATTCCAAATTATCTAAAGAGTGAAATTGTCAACTATATGGCTGATAAATCACAGATGAAGATTATTACTCAAGACCCTGATTACATCTATATAAAAGTAAACAGCGATGTCTATTATAATCCAACACAAACAACACTTTATGAGAATGATATCAAGAACTTAGTTCTACAGAAGATCAGTTCTTATTCTTCACAGTATCTAGAAAGATTTAATAATAACTTCAGATATAGTAGATTTGCTTCTGCTATTGATTCCACTGAAGACAGTATTATTTCTAACCAGACAGAGGTTTTGTTAGAGAAAAGACTTTTCCCATTATTAAATTATAGCACTTCTATATCTTTTACTTTTGATAACTCTGCTGATATAGAAGTAACAAATCCTTCTATTGGATATATGCCTTATACAGCATTTTCTGATGAACCAGTCGTATCTTCATCTTCATTCACTTATATCACAAAAGCTGGTATAGAATATCCACTATGTTATATCAGAGACGATAATGTTGGAAACTTGGTAGTCTATAAGGATATTAATGGTATCTTCACAATAATTGATGGCAATCTAGGTACAATTGATTATACTACAGGCACCATAAATATTTCATCATTCGTAACATCTTATTACAATCAGTTCGTTTCTATCTATATGAAACCAATGAATAAAGATATTACTGTAAATAAAACGAAAATTTTATTAATAGACGTGAACGATGTAACAGTTAACACAATAGGTTCATCAAGCTAAATGTCTAGATTTGTAGAACAATATATATCAAATTTCGTTAAGAACCAGTTCCCTTCTTTCTATGAAAAAGAAGGGCCGGTTTTTATCTTATTCATGGAAGCATATTACGAATGGTTAGAACAGGACGGTAATGCTGTAGGTGAATCAAGAAATCTTTTCGAATATAGAGATATTGATACTACAATCTCAAATAATATTGAAGACTTCTTAGGTCATTTCCAACAGAAATATCTATATGGTATTCCATATAATATCATCTCAAATAAAAGATTTCTATTAAAGCATATTCAAGATATCTATCGTTCAAAGGGAACTGATAGATGTTATAAACTATTATTCAGACTTATCTACAATGAAGATATTGATATCTATAAACCAGCATATGACATGCTCAAGGTTTCAGATGGCACATGGATTCAACCTGAATATCTTGAAGTAACAGATGCTATTGTTCTTGACTCTCTAAAGGGAAAACAGATTGTTGGTTCTGTTTCTAATACAGTTGCAACTGTTGAAAGTGTTAACAGAGAGCCATTAAATAATAATATTACCGCCAGTCTTTATATATCAAACGTATTCCCTGAAGGCGCAGATTTCGTTATTGGTGAGAAAGTTCTTCAGTATCCAAATACTGCTACCTATAGCTTATTCGATGCACCTTCTGTTATTGGCTCTATAGATTATATTTCCATTCTAAATGGTGGTGATGGTTTCAGCGTTGGTGATATTCTAACTATCGCAGAAAAAGATCCAATCACAGGACAAACAAAATCATTTGGTGTTAATGGTAAAGTAAAGGTATCTGATACCGCTAGATCACAGGGTACGCTACAGTTTTATGTCAGTGAGTCTGGTGCTGGTATTACACCAAACACAACCATCTATTTCGATAAGGCTGTTGGCGATAACTCTGGTTATGGCGCTACTTTTGATATTGGTCCACTATCATACGCTAAGAGATATACATATAATACTGATCTAATCTATGATTATAGAAACACAGCTTTAAATGCAGTATCATTCTCATTCCCTGCTGATCCATCTGCTAATGTCAGTGACATGGGTTCTGGTGGCACAAATACCAGCCCATATCCATTAAGTGGTTGCTTAACTTTCCAGAATAATATTTTTGGTTCTGTTTATTCTCTAACGAATATCAATCCCGGCAATAACTATATCTATTCGCCATCCATTTTTATTCGTTCATCACTCATTTCAAAACCAATTAATATTGGAACTATTACATATAGTAATACATCACCATTCCAACTAACATTAGGTGAGATTACATATAACACAGCCACTAATGTTATTACTGGTAATAATACTACCTTTAGCACATTGTTTGTAGCTAATGACGTTATTGCATTAGCTTCATCTAGAACGGGTGGTATTAATGAATATCATGTCATACAGTCTGTTGATAGCAATACCCAAATAACTATTAATGAAGTTCCAACCCACAATTCAACTCCTACTGCTGCCTTCTTTAAGGTACCATCAATTCTAGGTTCTGGAACAGGCTTCACATCACTTTACGTGGCAAATGATGCTATTGGTATTCAGGCTGATGCTTCTGATGATACCACTAGAGAATTCCAGATGATTAAGCATGTAGCAAATGACACATGTTTGATCCTTTATGGTACTCCTGATTATAACTCTACTGCTACCGCTGATTATTATATTGCACCTTCTCTAATGAGATCACAATTCGCCCTATATGAACCACCAATGTATATGACTGATGGTACAATTCCCGGTGAAAACTCATTTATTGGCGCTATTCCAAACAACGGTAATAATATCGTAAGCGCAGCCATATCATATGACTCTGGTAAGGGTTATTTACAGGGTGAAACTATTGATGCATATCTATTTAATGGTATTATTACTCCTGAAGTTGTAGAGGGTGGTACAGGCTATTCTAATGGTGAACAGCTAGTGTTCACTGGCGGTACTTCTTCTGTAATGGCTAATGGCTTCATCACAACTAATACCTCTGGTGGTATTGTCCAGTGTACTCTAATCAACATGGGTGCAAACTATACTTCTGTGCCATTAATCACCATTGATACTTCTGGTGGATCTGGTGCAGAACTGACTACTAGATTGGCACCACCTACTATGCTAAATACCTACAGTAAAGTAACAGGTAGAATTGTTAAGAGGGGTATAGGCAAATCACCCGGATATTGGAGTACGACCAGAAGTTTCTTAAATTCTGATAAATATATTCAGGACAGTTATTTCTATCAGGACTACTCTTATCAGATCAGGGCAGCTAACACATTAGATAAATACAAACAAATAATTTATGACACATTCCATAGTTCTGGTATGGAGCTTTTTGGTGAATTTTACAGTATTGATATATTATCTTCTAAGAGTACCATTGTTAAAGAAATTTATGAGAAAATTGAAGAAGTATTCTTTACCGTTGATAGTGAACTATTCACATGTGACGCTGACTATGTAACTTGTGATGAATTTTATCAACCAGTTTCTACGGATACAACAGATTTTAGCACAGACAATGAGTTCTTAACTGCAGATTCTACCTATTTGGTTTATTAAGGAGATTAGACGTTGACCCAACAGTTAATTAATATTGGTTCAGTACCAAACGATGGAACAGGCGATCCATTACGCACAGCCATGAATAAGGTAAATCAGAATTTTACTGATTTATATACCACACCACTAGTCTCTGGAAACGTCAGCGTAGGTAATTCTACTGTTAACATTTTTGCCAATTCAACTACAGTTGTTATTGGTAACACTACTGTTAATGCCACATCAAATTCATCTACCTACAAGATTGCTAACAGCACCGGAACACTAACAGAAACAGCAACTTCTTTAACGGTATCAGCCAATGCTACTGGTTTCGTATCTGTTGGTAACTCAACTGTTAACACTTATGTTAACTCAACAATGGTTAGCACAGGTAATTCCTCTGCATATACAGAACTTTCCTCCACATCAGGCGTATTCTCAAATAGTACAGGTAGAGTAACTGTTTCTCCTTATCAGATTACTGTAGCTGCTAACGCATCTAGTAAGGTTCTTGTAGGCAATACTACTGTAAATGCTTATGTCAATTCTTCAAGTATTGTTCTAATTGACACTCAGTCAAATGTCAGCGTTAATACAAACACCATTTATATCGGTAATACACAGTCTGCAACTGTAGTAAATTCAATTGCAGTTACTGCAAATACTATCAATGCACTCTCAGTTGTCAGCATTGGCGCACCAAGTGGCTATAACTTTGCTACTATTGCAACTCTTGAGGTTAATGGTAATGCCAATACTTATGTTGAAATGGTTTCACAGAACGCAAACACTGGTAACAATGCTTCAACTGATCTAATTCTAACCGCAGATTCTGGTAACGATTCTGTCAATTTCGTTGACCTTGGTATCAATGGTTCTGGTTATGATCAGGCAGCATTTAATATTGGTTCTGCATTAGATGCTTATCTTTATTCATCAAACAGCAATCTTGCAATTGGTACTGCTGCTAATAATGGCACTATTGCCTTCCACGCAAATGGTACTACTGCAACTGATGCAAAGATGTACATCAATGCCACTGCAGTAACTGTTACTAATAGCGTATTACTTTCTGCTAATACTGCAAGCATTAAAACTGCTAATGCTGGTAGCCTAAATGCTAATGTTAGTGTTTATGTTTCTAATAATAACGGTAACGCCACTCTAACACCAACAGGATTGGTTATTGCTGATGTTGCCACTGTTAACTCAACTGGTATCTTCAGCGTAAACTCAGTTGTTCAGTCAGCAAACGGTGTTTACAGTAATGGTCAGTTTGGTGCCACATTCGGCAGCGGTATTGTCATGGACTACACTTCAGGCATGGGCCGTGTTAGTGTTGGTTCTACTGATGGTATTGGTTTCTATACCAGTGCTGTTGGTGGCAATCTCATGTTCTCAGCAAATCTAACACTATTAAATGTTAATTCTGCTGTTAATGCCACATCATTTACTACTGGTGCTGCACTAGTAGGTATGGCTAACATTAATACCACTGCTATTGCAATCGGTAATACTACAGTTAATACTACTGTTAACTCTACCGCTATTATTGCTGGTAACTCAACTGTATATGGCCTAGTAGGCGCAACTTCAATCAAGAGCTTTAACGGTACTGGCAATCTATCAATAACGCCAACATCACTAACTCTTAATTCAGCTTCTGGCTCCGGTTCACTTGTTGTTGGTAACTCTTCAGTAAGCACCACAATCGGTATTGGTACAGTAAGTGCTGTTAATGCTACTATCTCAAGCAATACTCTAACTCTTGGCACATCATCAAGTGCTGCTAATGGTTATACATATCTACCAAACGGTATTAGATTGATGTGGGGTTGGGTATCTTCTAACAGTAGCGTTGGTGATATTACTTTCAGTCCACAGTTTGCTACTAACGCTTATTCCATAACAGCCACTAGTAACACTGCCGGTGCAACTTATGTTCCTGCTGTCACTGGTTTCACTAAAGCAGCAGCAACTGTTCTAACATCAAATGCTACTTCAGTGAATGTGTTCTGGACTGCAATCGGAGTTTAATCTAATATGGGTGAACTATTACCAAGATATAAAAAGGCAATTATTGACGATTTTATAGAATCTATTTCTTCTAATGCATCATATTATTATGCTTTTGCTTCAAATCCAGTATCTTTGACAGGAGGTGTACAAGATGTTACCTCTGATGAGTTCACCACTATATTTTCTAGTAACTGGAAGATGTTATTTGGTAAGAGACTTTCCAATAATAACGTTCTTCCAGTAATTAGAAATATCACTTGGACTTCAAATACTGTATATGAAAAATATGATAATAGAAATGCTAATCTATATTCCACATCATATTATGTCATAACTCCACCAGCCACAACTGGTGGTTCACATGAGATTTTCATGTGTCTTGATAATGCTAATGGCAGTCCATCAATAGTTAAACCAGACATTCTACAACCAACATCTTTCACAAAAAGTGATGGATATGTTTGGAGATATATTACATCTATTTCTGATGCTGATTATAGAGATTTTGCTACTTCAGCATATTCACCAGTTTATCCAAACAACACTATTACAATTGGTGCATCACAAGCATCTGGTGTAGACGTTGTTGTAGTTGCTAATGGTGGTTCTGATTACAGAGCATATGGTAATGGAACAGTCCAATCCAATCCAACACCAAATGTTATTCAGATCGAAAGCACTAAATCACCAATTAGTAACTTTTATGTAAACTGTGGTATATACATTTACACCACTGGATATAGCACTGCAGAACTAAAGACCATTACTAACTATAATGTTAATTCATCTGGTAATTGGGTTCATATGGATTCTGACGCCAACACAAATAATATTACTCCCGGCGTTACACAATATATTATTTCCCCTAGAGTAATTTTCCAGACTGATGGTAATACAGATCCAATTGGATATTCTACAGTAAATGCTTTCTCTAATTCTATTCACAGTGTTGTTATAACACAGACTGGAACTAATATTTCCAGAGCCAACACCTATATCCTCCCCGGTCTATATGGTTCTGGTGCTAATCTATATGCAATCACTCCACCCCCCGGTGGTTATGGATATGACCCTGCTTCAGAATTAAATGTTGAGGGTATGTCTATATCATTTTCTTTCTCAAATAATGAGAGCAATACCATTCCAACTCAGTTGCATTATAATAGAATTGGTATTATGAAAAATCCTAACGTATTAAATGCAAACGGTGGAAAGAGTACACTAGCATGGACGAATACCACATTTAGTCAGGTTTTGCAAGCTAATATTTCAACAACTGGCACATTCAATGTCGGTGACATTGTGGTGGGATCGACCACGAATGCCACAGGTATTATAGCGTTCGTTAATACAGATACTATCTTTATTTCTGGTGATAAAAACTTCTCTAATGGAGAATATATTACAAATGATTCTGGTGTCACCTCTGTATTGACTATAAATACTCTTGGCGACATTTATGCAAAGGATTTGGAGCCAATTTATGTACAGAATCTGATCGACGTTCAGCGTTCAAATACTCAGCTAGAATCCTACAAATTAATTATTCAAGTGTAATAGGAACCTTAAATGCCATTTACTACTAATCTAAACATTCCTCCATATTACGACGATTTTGACGAAGACAAGAATTATCATCAGATTCTTTTTCGTCCATCTACTGCTGTTCAGGCAAGAGAGCTAACACAGCTACAGACAATTCTTCAGAATCAGATTGAAAGATTTGGTAGTTGGGCATTCAAGAATGGCGATATTGTTCAGGGCTGCGCTATTAACGATCTACCAGTCGTCCCATATGTATTCCTAGCAGATGCTCTAGCAAATGGCGCTCCATATGACACCAGAGAATGGGTCAACTGCATTGCAGTCAGTAATTCATCAAATCTTCAGGCTAAGATCGTATATGCTAATGTAGGTTTCCAAGCCAATTATCCAAATTCAAACATCCTTTACGTTAAGTATCTGAACACTGGTACTGGTGGTGTTGCTAGATTCTCTAACAACGAACCACTAAGAATCATCAATCTACATTCAAATGGTTCGTATTCTAACGTTGCTAACGTCTATACACTAGCTAACGTTTCATCAACAAATACTACGGGTAATGCTCATGGTATTTCAGTATCTGAAGGTATCGTTTATCTTTCAGGCGCATTCGTTAAGGTTACAAATTCAACCTTTGGTATCGTAAATGCTTATGGTCAGAACGCTGGTAATAGCGTTGTTGGTTTTACCGCACTAGAATCAATCATCACAGAAAACCAAGATTCATCACTTAATGATAATTCTCTTGGTTATCCAAACTATAATGCTCCCGGCGCACATCGTCTAAAAGTTGTTCCTACCCTTGTTTCTCTTGATCCAAACACCGCTGCCAATACTAAGGGCTTCAATCCAATTGCAGTCTATAACTATGGTGTTATTGTCCAAAAGTCATCTTCAACTGACGTTTATTCAGTTGTTGAGACTGCTCTTGCTAAGAGAACCTTTGACGAATCAGGCAACTATGTTGTAAACCCATTCGTCATTGACACTGTAACAGGTAGTGGTGATGCTAACGTTGCCCCATCTGATGCAAACAACATGCTAATCAAGGTCAATCCCGGTGTTGGTTATGCACAGGGCTATAGAGTTGACGTTCAGAGACCAATGTACGTTAACATGCGTCGTGGTACTGATACTCAAACTGACCTACAGCAAATTCTAACTTTCGGTTATGGTGGTTATCTATCACTAAGCGAAGTTGCTGGTTCATTCGATTTCTCTACAGCCCAACAAGTAGATCTTTATGATACTACACAACAGGCTGTAACTACACGTGTTTATTCAGCACTAAATCCTGCTGGTAATAAGATTGGTACAGCTATGGCTAGATGCTTTAGCTACGCTGGCGGTGGTAATCCCGGTACTAATACTGCCAACTATTATCTACATGTTTTCAATGTCCAGCTATATTCTAATTCTAACATCAATCAGGTAAGATCAGTATATTATAGCAATGGTTCTGTTAAGGGTGTTGGTGATCTATCATCAACTGGTCTAACTCTATCTTCACAGAAGAGCCAGCTATATTATTTCGGTAATCCCGGTATTAAGAATCTAAGAGATTCAACTGGTCAGAGAAATGTAAATTATATTTACAAGTCAAAGAAGACCGGTTCTATTGTTGCTAATTCTGGTGGTGGTTCAATAACTGTCACTATAACTGGCGGCGCTAACCAGCTTCCATACGGTATTGGTAGACTAGCAGAAACAACTGCTAAGACAATCATCATCACCCCAACATCAACAGTAACATCAAACAATCTTACTGGTAATGTTTATATCAGTACAACTAATACTGCTGTTGTTGGTAATAACTCTCTATTCACCAGTGAGCTAAATCAGGGTGATATTATCTATGTCAACAGCCAAGAGAGAACTGTTGTTTCCGTAACAAACAGCACTTATCTAACAGTTGACGCACCATTCAATGCAACTGGATGGTATGGTTATTACGAAAGATTTAAGCAAGGCAAGCACATCTATAGCACTTCAGTACCATCAGGTGCTACTGGTTATGTCAATGTTTCTAATACAACATCCTTTGACTTTATCACAAACAAGAAGATCAGTTCTTCAATTCCAGTTGAAGTAACCTTTGATATTGAGAAATATTCTTCTGGTGTCGGTCTTGGTGCTGATCCAATCAAGAAGGTTGTAAAGAAGCATCGTTTTGTTAAGTTAGACACTACCACTAATCCAACAGGCCCATGGTGCCTTGGTTTCAGTGATGTTCATAAGATCAACGGTGTATATGCATCAACATCAAATTCTTATGGTATTTCTGGTGCAAACACTATTGATATCACTAATCTAACCAACTTTGATTCAGGCCAAATGGACACCCATTATGGTCTAAGTTACCTATATCCAAAGAGTGGCGCAACATTCATAGAGAATCCATACATTCTAGTTGACCTTGACTACTTTGCTCCAAACACAGCAGCCGGTTCTGGTTATTTCTCTGTTGAGTCTTATCCAGTAGACGATGCTAATACAGCAAACACTAATGGTATTCTAACCAAAGACATTCCACTTTATGTAAGTGAGTCTGGTTCAAAAATGCCATTAAGAGATTATGTAGATTTCAGACCAGTTTGTGCAATCACTGCTAACGATACTGGTTTTGCTAATACATCAAATACTGCTGATGTTACTGCTAGAATCTCTTATGCAACACTCAATCCAGCTAACACTATTACTTTCACTTCTGGTTATACATATCCAGTTGGTGGTGCACTAGATGTTCCATCATATGGTCAGAAGATGGAAGCTGATGTAACATACTATATTCCAAGACGTGATCTTATTATGATCACTACTGAGAACCTAATCAAGTTCAAGGAAGGTGCACCAAAGAGAAACCCAGTTCCTCCAATTGCTCCTGATAACGGTATGGTTCTTGCTGAAGTATATGTTCCACCATATCCTTCATTAACATCAGATCAGTTAATTTCTATTGGTGAAGATAATAAAAAGTCAACAACTCTTTGTAGAGATTCTTCACAGGCTACTTCTGTAATCCCACTTACCAACAAAAGATATACCATGAAGGATATCGGTAAGTTAGATACTAGAATTACCAATCTAGAATATTATACACAGCTTTCTCTTCTAGAGAGAGCAACTAAGGATATGACTGTTACTGACGCTAATGGTCTTGATCGCTATAAGAATGGTATCTTCGTAGAACCATTCATTGACTTCTCACTAGGTGATACATCAAATCCTGAGTTCTCTATTGCTATTGATAAGCAGCAGAGCCTAGCACGTCCAAGATTCGTTCAAGAGAAGATCAATCTAGAATTCAGCAATACGGAATCTGGTGGTACTATTTCTAAATCAAATAGAGCACTAACACTTCCCTATACTGAGATCACATTCTTAGAACAACCATATGCAACTAAATACAGATCATCATCTGGTTATTCTTATGCTTGGAACGGAACTATGGTTCTTTATCCATCATATAACAATAATACAGATACTACACAAAGAACACACAATGTAACTCTAAATCAGGCTCAATCTTGGATTGATTTTGCTGGTAGCCCATTTGGTTATAATTGGGGTGGTTGGAGATCAACTACTAGTTATTCTGCACAGACTGTAATCACAGGTAGCGTTGATAGCTATACTTATTACCTAAATTACGGTTGGAGAACTAGCGACAGTGGTATTCCAAGAGGTATCACAGAAGCAACTATGTATGATATCCTAACCTTCAATGGTATCACACCATCTTCAGCATACGTAATTGGTGGTTATAGTATTCAGTATGGCGGCAACCATGGAACTCTACTTACTGTTCCCGGTGTTACTGTTGCCAGCGGTGGTGGTGGCGGTGGTAATGCATTTGCCGTTGCTTGGTTTATCGGTGCGGCCATGGGCTGGTGGTAATAAATAGTATATGATATTTTTATAGGAGAATACTTTGCCAAAGACAACGACTACGACTACTACTGCCGTACAAACTAATGTAAACGAAGGTTTTAAATTAGAGGTAAGCACAGATACCAATTTACAAGAGATTGGTAATTTCGTTACGGATGTTTCTATCCAGCCTTGGCTTGCCCCACAGACTATTTCCTTCTTTGCATATAATATGAGACCTGGCCAGAGAGTCCATATCTTTTTTGACGGTGTTTTAGTCGATCAGTATTGTGCTCCCGGTTCAACAGACGGCAATGGCATTTATGTAGAAAACACATCAGATAACGCAACCTTCCAACATATTCCACGTGGTGGTATGTGGGGTGATGCTATCTATGTTGATAATAGCGGTCATGTTGCTGGTCAGTTCAATGTTCCAGCAGCAACATTCAAGACTGGTCAAAGAGTTATCCAGATTGCTGACGTTGACAATCTAATCACTGGTAAGAATGCTATTACCACAATTGCTCATGCAGAATTCACTGCATCGAATCTAGCAGTAACAAAGCAGATCACTACATTAACTACTATCAATCCAGTATTTAATTACGTTCCAGTTACTAATACTTACACCACTTCTACCACTTGGTCATCTTCAGTAACTGAACCAGATATCTATAATATCATTGCATATTGGTGGGAGCCACTAGCACAGATTCTAACCATTAGCACTCCTAATAAAGAGTCTGGTGTGTTTGCTACTTCATTAGATCTTTATTTCCAAGGCAAATCACAACCAAGTTCTATTGTTGGTGCTAATAACGGTATTATTGTTTATCTCTGTGAGACTGACAATGGTTATCCAAATGGCACTGTCATTCTACCATTCTCATATGTTCATCTTAATAGAGATGATGTAAATATTAGTGAAGATGCCTCCGTATCAACAAGATTTACTTTCGAATCACCAGTATTCTTGGCTGATGGTACTGATTATGCATTCATTATCAAGCCAGATAATAACGACCCAGACTATAAGGTTTGGTGTGCCCATCTTGGTGACGTTGATGTTACTACAGGCGCACAGGTCTATTCACAGCCTGTTATGGGTACAGCATTCGAAGGCGCTACAGTAAAACAGTGGTCAGCCCTTCAGGCAGAATATATCAAGTTCAAATTGAACGTTGCCAGCTTCGAAGCAAACACTGGTACTGCTGTATTCCATAATACAAATCAAGAATATATCACAATGCTCAACATTGGATATACTAACACTAGTGTTACACCAGTTCCCGGTGATATTGCTTTCCAAGCTGCAAACAGCTATACAAACTCAACTGGCTCATCATGTAATACAAGTGTTTATGGTGTTGTTAATTGGTTCGACAATGAACGTCAAATCCTTTATTTACAGGATTCTAGTGGTAATTGGGACGATTATTCATATGTCCAAATCCACAGATTTGCTAATACAAATGTCGCTGCCATTTCTGCAACAGCAAGTAATGTCAACAACAGCACACAAATTGCATATGCTAACACCTATGTAATCTACAACCCAAGAATTAATGCTATCGTTCCAGAGTTTGCTACTCTTGTTCCACCCGGAACTTCAATTGAGTATTCATATACTGGTACTTCAAACACCTATGTTGCTGATTCATCCAATACTTCTATTGTCCTTGGCACAGAAACAAATCTTATTGATTACGAGAGACTAGCAGCAAGTAGAACAAACGAAGTAACATATAATTCTGGTAATCCTACGGTAAAGGTAGAAGCCAGATTTAAGTCTGACTCTTATCTCCTATCACCAATGATTGATACTGTAAGAGCAAACGTTCTTGGTGTCAGAAATCTAATTGATCCAATTTCATCAGTATATAACGAATTCTATAACAGCGGTAAGACTAGATCAAAGTATATTTCTAGAATTATCACTCTTGCTGATGGTCAGGATGCTGAAGATCTTCAGATTGTTCTATCTGCACATAGACCACCAAACACACAGATTCAAGTTTGGGTTAAGTTTATTAATGCTGATGATCCAGAAGCAATTTCAGAAAAGACTTGGACTCCAATGAGAAACCTAGCTGCTGACGTTTATTCTGATCCAACAAATCCAAGAGATTATAGAGAGTTTGTCTATCAGGCTCCATTCAGCTTCCCACTAATGCCAACCACTGGCACTGTTACTTGCAGCAACACTAGCAATACAGTAACAGGCGTTAGCACACTGTTTGCTAATTCAACTGCAAACAGCGGTGAAATCTTTGTTGGTTATTGGGTAAACATGCCAGGCACTGCTACTTATTCTGAGTCCAGCAGAAAGGTCATTGAAGTTACTAGCAATACCAGCCTAACATTAGATGCACCATTTGGCGGTAATTACACTAATACAACCTTGTATGTTGTTCCACCACCAACAACTGCATGGGTATCACAAGATTCAAAGGTTCAGATTTCTGGTATCGTAAATACCTATACCACAAATACCTCAATCATTGGTCACTATGATACCTTTAGCTCTAATACTGGTGTAATCAATTCAACTAACAGTATTGCTATTACTAATGCTAATACATACTATACTGCTGGTCAGAGAGTTCAGTATTATGTTCCATCTGGAAATACTGCTGTTGGTGGTCTTGTTGGTAATAATTTCTATTACATCAAAACATCAAATAACACTCATGTTAAGCTAACTGATACTACTGATGGTAATGAACTAGCAATTACTGCTACGGCATTTAGTGAAACTCATTCACTAAACACCACAAACTTTAAGGGTGAGATTGTTCCCGGTTTCGCTATTCAGGTAGGTGCTGATAAGCAGACTGTAGTATCAGTAACAAACGCCACTCACCTTTCTGTTGGTACACCATGGTCTGAAAATCTCACTAATGAGACTGCATATAATATTACAAATGCTGGTCTAACATATTATAATAATGCAGGAAGCTTGTTCACATCTTACAAGATGTTCCAAGTCAAGGTTGTTCTACAGTCTGACAATCCTGCAAGAGTACCATTAATCGACAACCTAAGAGCGATGGCTTTACAGTTATAATAAATAAGGAGAGTGTCTATGTATGTCAAGACTGATGTAGAAGGACTGGTTAAAGATACCAAAACCGGTGCTGTTCTTAATGTTGATAATGCCAAATTAGCCGCATATAAGAAGCAGAAGGCATACTTGGAAGACAGGGCTAAAGACGGTGAACGTTTAAGTCGTGTTGAAGATGATCTCAATAAGATAAAAAATTTATTAGAAGCATTACTAAGAGAAAACAATAAATGATAACAGTAGCAAATACTACTTTAACAAATACCTTCGACTATTGGCGCAATCGCACCAATGAAATGGCTAACTATTTTACTACTTGTGTTATTACAACTGATGCAAATGGTTCTACTGTAGCCACAACCGGTAATGCTGAAATAACTGGCAACTTCACAGTTGCTGGAGAATTTATTTCTGGTAACACCACAATCAACACCGTTGCCAACTCTTCTTCATTAAAAATTTCAAACACACTTGTTAACACAACAATTGCTCTACCAAACACCTTCCAGTGGGGTAACAATTTCCACCTTGCTTCAAATGGTGCTTGGACTTACGTTTCTGTATCTAACAGCCAGATTTCACATTCTGGTAATAATATCATTGGTGTGGATGCTATTGATATGACTGCCTACAATGCAGCCGAATATCTTCTATCTGTTAAAGATAATAATGCTAATAACTATTATACCAGCAAGGTTCTTCTAACCCATGATACCAATGCTGGTTATGTGACTGAATATGCTTCATTTGTTACTAACAGTGCTATTGGTGTTTTCAGCGGTGGTGCAAATGCCACTCACGCTATTCTTTATTTTACTGGCACACAACCAAACGCCTCTGCAAACTATACAGTAAAGTTTGTAAAAACAATAGTCTAAGGAAGTCTAATGGCAACCAAAGCACATTTAGTCATAGATCAAGGTACTACCTTTTCAACTGATTTGACTCTATCAGATCAGAATGGTGATCCATTATATCTTTCTGGTTATACTGCCAATTCTGTAATGAAGAAATGGTATACTTCTTCTAATTCCACACAGTTTTCAGTTTCAGTGAATACAGTCTCTAGCGTCATTACACTAGGGCTAACTGCTAATGTTACCAACAGTTTACCTGCTGGTAGATATGTATATGATGTTATTTTAACTGAAACAGCAACCGGTGCCGTTTCTAGAGTGCTAGAGGGTTATGTTACTGTAACCCCATCATCTACATCCATTGTAAATCCTGCACCAAATACTAACATATTTCCTAACAGTGCACCGTTAACATAAAATGGCTAATAACACTATTAATGTCGTAGTAGGTAGAAAAAGACCCGTAATTGTTACTTCCAATGTAACAGGTGGTATTATTGATACCAAAACACCTGTGACCTTAAAAAATGTGTCTGCTCTAGTATCTGGTGTTAATGCTTTTGATGAATTGGTTGACGTTAATCTGGCTCAAAGAACAGATGGATCTGTTCCAATTTATGACCAGCCAACAGATACTTACGTAGTAAAGCACATAGATTTTACTGATATTGACGGTGATCTTGATGGTGGAACTTTTTAAAACATAAATATAAGAAAAAATAAAAAGGGGAACCTACTAAATGGCCAATAACAAGATTCAAATCAAAAGATCAGTAGCTAACGCTACAGTTACAGGTCTTTCTAATGGTGAATTTGCATTTACACAAGCTTCAAATACCCTTTGGATTGGCCTACCAGATGGTTCTGGTGCTCTAAGAGTTGCTGGCGCACAATATCCCGGCACCCTTACTGCCAATCAAGCAATGGTGGTCAACTCCACTTCAGGCATTGATAAAGTAATTGTAGCAAATGCTGTAGTAGCAACCCTTACTGCCAATGGTTCTGCCGGTACAAATGGCCAAGTACTGGTAACAAATGGTTCAGCTATCTATTGGGGTACTGGTACTTCAGGTGCCAACACTTATGTCCAGTTCAATGACTCTGGCGTTGCTAACGGTGTTCCCGGTTTCACTTTCGACAAGACTACTAATACCCTTTTTATTGGTGATGTTATTACTATTGGCACAGAGTTTGTCGCCAATGACACTACCATTTTCCTTGGTAATACCACATCAAACACTATTCTTGGTGCTTATAACCAACCACATCAGCTATCTCTTCAGAGCAATGCTACTGTCAATACTTATATTCTAGCTGGTAATGGTTCGGTAAATACTACTTCACATCAGTTTGCCAATTCTGTACAATATAATGAAATTACCAAGACTGATAATGGCACAGTTCATGGTTATGCTCAGACTTATGTAACAAAAGACTCTGGTAATTTCCAGCTATATTCAGGTAACAATACCTTTGAATTCAGCGAAGTAGACCTAGTTAGCACTAATGCCTATTCACAGGTTACTGGTAAGACTATCAATAAGTCTACTAGCAATGCTTATTCCTATGAGATTTCATCAAACACTACTACAGCTTTCCTAAGACTGTTTGATGATACTGGCGTTAATGCCAATCTAATAGCAAACCAAAGCCAGATCACTATTGGTAATAGTTCAGTTAATGCTGCTATCAATTCTTCTGCATTCTTTGTTGTTGGTAATACTACAAGCCTTGGTTCTGCAGTATTTAATTCCAATGGTGTAGCACTAGGTAATGTTACTAGTACTGCCGCACCAGTTGTTAGCATGGCTAACACTATTGGCAACAGCGTTCTTGGTGTTACATCACTAACAATAGGCGGTAATACTACTACCCTTGCACCAGTTGTCATCACTGGTAATGGTGCATCATTTGGTAACAGCACTGGCACTGCCGCACCAGAAATTTATATCGCCAATACTGTCGGTAATACCACAGTTTCAGTTTCCTCAATCAACATCGGTGGTAATGCTACTACTCTTGCTCCTGTTTCAATCAGCGGAAACGGTGTTGTAATTGGTAATAATACCGGAACTGCTTCACCAACAATCAACATTGCCAATGCCCAAGGTAACAGCGTATTCAATGTTAATTCTTGGTCACTAAGCAATTCTTCAGCAAATATCATTACTGCTAACAATGGCGGTATCTTTGCTAATAATGGCACTGTTGTATTCGTTGGTAATGGCACAGTTAATGCCACTCACAATTCTTCTGCATTCTTTATCTCTGGTAATGGTTCAACACTAGCCACTGCAAAATTATATTCCAATGGTGTTATCATTGGTAACAACAGCGTTGTAGCTGCACCAGTTGTTTATCTTGCCAACACCACTGGTAATTCAGAACTAACTGTTTCATCAATCAATTTTGCTGGTAATAGTTCTACACTAGCTAATGTCACTCTAAGTGGCAATGGTCTAAACATTGGTAACACGACTAGTTCTGCTGCTCCTGTTATCCATATAGCTAACACTACAGAAACACTTGATGTTGGTGTTAACTATATCCAGATGGCTGGTAACAATACTACATTAGGTCCAGTCCTAATCAATGGTAATGGTGCATCATTTGGTGATATCTCTGGTTCTGCTGCACCAGTAATTAGCGTTGCTAATACAACTGGCAATGTTACTATCCAGACATATCAAATTAAGGTAAGCAATTCTTCACAGACCGTTCTAACTGCTAATACGACTAAGGTTGTATTCACTGGCGCTAACATTGATGCATTCTCTGCTGATCTAAAGGTCAACAATTCTACAATTTCTAAAGACCTTGTAGTAAATGGTAATACCGTACTTGGTAGTGATACTAATGATCGACTAATAGTTCCTTCATTAATCAGCGGCAACCTACATCCATCAGCTAATCAGCTTTTCCTATTAGGTAATAACGATCTAAGATGGGCAGAAGGTCACTTTGCTAACGTCCATTCTAATACTGGTTACTTCGATGGTGACGTTCAGATCGGTGGTAATCTTGAAGTATTCGGTAACGTTACTACCACTAACGTAACATCAGTTATCGTTTCTGATCCAATGATCTATCTTGCTGGCAATAACTATGTCAGTGATCTTGTAGATATTGGTTTTGCTGGTAACTATTTCGATGGTACAACAGAACGTCATACAGGTCTATTCCGTGATGCTTCTGATGGTGGTGTCTATAAGCTATTCACTAACTCAGAACAAGAACTAAGCGGTAACAACCTAGTTAACACTGCTGCTAATGGTTATACTCTTGCTATTCTAGAGACTTATCTAGCTTCTGCTGGTCTAACATCAAATGCTACATCAGTATACATTACTGCAAATAGCACTCTAAATGTTCAGATTGTCGCTAACACTCTTACCCTTTCTACTGCTCTTGCTGGTACTGAAGGTGGTACAGGCTACAAAGATACCATTGATCAAGCAATTCTAGTTGGTAATACAACTAATGGATATGACAGACTAACCCTTGGTGTTAGTGGTTATGTTCTACAGTCAAATGGTTCAGCTTTGGTTTACGATATTCTTGATGGTGGTTCATTCTAAAACTTGAGGTTATATTATGGAAAATGATGAAAGCAATAAAGAAAGTCAATACTTAAATCTATATGTTCAAAAACAAGAAGTTATCCTTCAGGAATATATTAGAAAAAGTATTGACTTAGATATCAGATCTTTAATTCTATCTAATGCTGTTAAAGAAATTTCAGCCAAGTATGAAGAAGCACAAGATCAGATTAGAACTTTGAATGGTACAATGGATCAAGCCGTTAAAGGTTTAGATGCTCTTACCATTGATAAGCAAATGTTTGAAGAGAGAATTTCTCAATATGAGAATCGAATCAAACAGCTTGAAAAAGAATATGGTGAAACTCAGGTTCAAAAGAACCAGATTGGTAATGAATTAGCTTCTTTAAAAGAAACTGTTGATGGTTATAAGAAATCTTCTGAAGAATCTAGAAGAGAATTACAGAGACAGACTGAGGAGCTAAATAATGTTTATAGAGAAATGGAAGAGTTAAGAGCAATAAAAGGTTCTGACACTAAAAAAGCGGCTAAACGAATAACGCCTGTTGATGAATTTTAACCTCAGTAAATACTGAGTTTTAGGAGAGCCATATGGCCAATACTATCTTCAAACTGCGCCGTTCATCGGTCGCAGGTAAAGTGCCAAACACATCTTCGCTATCAATTGGCGAATTGGCTATTAACCTTTCAGATAGAAAGCTATACTCTTCTGACGGCTCACAGATTTTTGAAACTGGTGCCAACCTCACCAATCTTAATGTTTCTTCCAACGCCACAATAAATGTTCTAAGTGTAACATCAAACTCCACAGTTAATAATGTTATTATCACTGGTGCTATCTATGCCAATGGTGAATTTGGTACTGAAGGTCAAGTCCTAACAACAAACGGAACTGCTGTTTATTGGGGTGTAGGTGGTGGCGGTGGTATATTAGACGCCAGACAACAATATGTTGGTGATGGTGTTACAAACACTTACACTGTAACTGGTGGATATAGAGCCGGAAGTTTATCAGTTTATATTAATGGTGTGCTTCAAAGAAACGGCACAGATACTGATGTTCTAGATGGTGGTACTTTCAGCTTCACAACCCCACCATCCAATGGAGCTTTAATTGATGTTGTTGGTGTCAGTACATTATATGCCAATAATGTTAATTCTGAAGTAAATCAACAATTTACGGCTAACGGCACAGCAAACAGTTTTACTATTACTGGTGGTTATCTACCACACAAAGTTATGGTATATCTAAACGGTGTAAAGCAGATAGAAGGAACAGACGTTGATCTTAGTTCTGGTAGCACTGTTGATTTCTTAGTAACTCCCGGTAACGGATATAGTGTTGATGTATTTGGTTTCAATACTGTAGTTTTATCAGCATCTGCAAATCTAGATGCACAATATGTTTGGACAAACACCCATACATTCTCAAACAATGTAACCTTTTCAAAAGGTATATCAGCCAATGGTGGATTTGGTTCTGCTGGACAAGTATTACATTCTAATGGGTCTGGGCTTTATTGGGCAACTGATGCTGACTATTCTACTAATACAGACGCTCAGTATACATGGACTAATACTCATACCTTTGTTCAGACCATTAATGGTACTGCAAATTCATCTTTATATATTGGTTCTTTACCAGCAGCTAACGTAGTCTCCGATGCACAGTTACAAGCCAATCTATTACTATATCAAACTTCAGCAGGAATGGTTGGTAATGTTGCTGCTCTAACAGCTAATAACACCCAATACGTTGGTTCTGTTGCGTCGTCTAACGTAGTCTCTAATGCACAGCTTCAGGCAAATTTAACTAATTATCAAACAACTGCTGATCTTGCTAGTAATGTTGTAACTCTAACATCTAACAGCACTAACTATGTTGGTACCGTATCTGCGGCTAACGTTGTTTCTAACGCACAACTACAATCTAATCTAGCCAACTATCAGACAAATGCAGGATTGTCTGACAATGTAGCTACACTAACATCCAACAGCACTAACTATGTCGGATCAGTCTCTGCCGCAAATGTTGTATCCAATGCACAGCTTCAGGCAAACGTTTCAACATTACAAGGTGAAATTACATCTAATGCCGCTACTGCCTATACTAATGCTGTAGCTTATTCTGATAGCAAGTCATATGTAAATTCTTCACAGCTATCCAGTAATCTATCTAACTATGCTGCATTATCAGGAGCAACCTTTACCGGAAACGTTGTTGCAAATAATTTAAATACAACATATGATCTTAATGTTGGTAGAAATCTTTTCGTATCTGGTAATCTTACTATTGGTTCTAACGTAAACGTTATTGGTGCTAATAATCTATCAGTAGTAGATAACATGATCTACTTAAATGCCAATAGCACTGTCACAAACCCAGACCTTGGATTTGCTGGAAATTATAATGATGGATCATATCATCATACTGGTTTCTTCAGAGATCATTCATCAGGAACGTGGAAGGTTTTCGATAATTATGATCCTGAACCAGATGCTAGTCCTTATATTGACCAGACTAATACATCTTTCCATTTAGCTAATTTCCAAGCCAACACAATTTACATTGGTAATACTAGTGTCTATGCAACAATAAATCTAAGCAGCTTCACTGGAACGTCCAATAATACATTGTATGTTGGCAGTGTTATAGCATCTAACGTTGTATCTAATGCTCAATTAATTGCCAATCTAGCTAACTATCAGACCACTGCTGGATTAGCCAGTAACGTTGTAACCCTAACTGCTAATAATGCCAATAATCTTCTTGGATATACATGGGCATCACCTGGTGCAATAGGGTCGGTAACAGCTAACACTGGTGCATTTACGAACGTATCTGTTAATACCACTGTTAGCGTTGGAAATTCAACAGTTAATTCAACTGTTAATACATCAGTATTGCAAATTTCTAATACTACAGGAACAGCAAACATTACTCCAACAGAAATCTTCTTGGGGAACTCTTCGGTCAATTGTGTTATAAATAGTACATCAGTGTATGTAAACGGAATTGATTATAACCCAACCACAGCCCTAGCAATAGCAGTCGCATTAAGTTAAGGAACTCTAGAAAATGCCAGCAGCTTTTAAAAACTATCAAAGCAGAGCGATTGGAACATCTAATACTCAGGTTGGGTCTTATTCAGTTCCTTCGTCAACTAATGCTATGATGTTAACACTATCACTTTCTAATATCACTACTTCACCTATAACCGCCAATGTCTATCATAACAATGGAACTAATAATACTTCTGTTGTTTCTTTAGCGCCAATTCCTGTTGGTGGTTCTCTGGAAATTAATAAGATCGCCCTTCAAACTGGTCACTCAATATATGTTGTTTCCAACACCGCTAGTAGTGTTGACGCTGTGATGTCAATCATGGAGCTAACCTAATTGTCAGGATATATTGGACCAAAAACGTCAGATGTTCCTATTGGAACAATTAGCACAAAAGGAACTGTTAGCGCCAATTCTATTGTTGTTGGTAATGCTACTGTTAACTCCACTGTGTTTACTGGTACTGCTAATAATTCAACTTACGCTTTTGGTAAAACAGAAGGTAATTTAAACGTAAACTCTGCTGTTTACGCTAATGGATCATATACTAATACGTTTACGGTTGGTACAGGAACCTATTTTATTACTAATGGATATGTTGGTGTTGGCAATTCTACTCCATTACATAAATTATCTGTTGCTGGCACAGGTTATTATACTGGCCAAGTTAATGTTGGCACTAATGTTTCTATTAGCACAACATCTTTTTATATTTCAAACGGAACTATTGGTACTACCATATACAATAATGGCGTTGTTATTGGAACTGGAAGAACGATACCATCTGGTGGTGGTATAACTTTAGATGGAAATCAAGGAATTAATAACGATTTCGTTGCAAATAACAGAACAGCAGGAATTGGTTTGGGTTGGGGTGTAGTGCGTGTCATGCCTTCTTCGTTGGCAGATGGTATTAAGATTTATGGTGATGATAACCAAACTACTAATTATTTTACAATTGAATCTAAAAACGCTGGAGCTAACACATTTTCTCCAGTGCTTTCTGTTATTTCCAATGGTAACGTTGGTATTGGAACAATTTCTCCTGCTGCAAAATTAGATGTGATTGGTCCAACGTCAGTAACATCTTTTACTGGAACAACAAAACTTGGTATGGTAATTCGTGGGTCCAATAGTGCTACAGATTATAGTGGTATAGATTTTATTGGAAACAGTCAAACAAATCCTCTTGCCAGAATTGCTGTTCTTTCAACTGGTGGTGGGTCTTATTTAAGTTTTGGTACATCAGTTACTTATGCATCAGGTATTACCAATCAAGCTATGACCATTGATTATAATGGCAACACAGGTATAGGTTACACATCACCACTATCAAGACTTCATGTAGCAAACGAAATTCGTGTTGGTAGAGTAGATTCTTCACAAGAAGGTGGTGAAATAAAGTTATGTAGAGCATCTGATGATGCTGCTCAATATTCTATAGACGTTTATGGTTCTGGTTCATCACCAGCATTACGTATGTTTGATGCACAAGGTGGTACTGTATTCTTAAATGCTTCTCCTACCGGTGTGAATTATATAAAGTTTAATCCAACTCAGGCAGCAAGTGGTGACGCTAATGCTCTTGATGATTATGAAGAAGGAACTTGGACGCCAAGCATAGATGATGGAACATACACATATGGGTATCGTTCTGGATATTATGTTAAAATAGGTAAAATGGTTGTCATTCATTTTGGTTTTTATTTAAACTCAGCAACACCAGGAACTGCAACCGCTTCTATTTCTGGTATACCATTTACGATTACTAATGCTGGTGGATATCAAGAATTTGCCGGTAGAGCCACTGGTGGTGGTGGTTTTGTTACAGCCACTTTATCCACAGGAGCCGGGTTACATCTTTTCGGTGCAGGTGGAACAACATTATATGTAAGAAATGTCGCAACAAATGGAGATAGTCCTGTGGCTAGTAATAATGTTTGGCAAGCAGGAACATTTATTAAATTTCAAATGTGGTATCTGGCAACAGCATAAAGGAAATTAAACAATGGCACTAACAGAAACTAAAGCAATTGATCAAATCACAGTAACAGAAAATGGCACTGTTCTAGTTCGTGAAGCCACAAGAGTTCTTCGTGACGATGTTCAGATTGCTGAAACATATCATCGTTGGAGTTTTACTCCCGGTCAGGACGTTTCAGATATGCCTAAGAATGTTCAAGATATTTGTAAAGTAACATGGACTAAAGACGTTATTGCTGCTTATCAAGCACAGATAGCAGCCAGCACACCAGCAGGATAATAAATGACAGTAACAAAGTCCTTATCAACAGCATTAATTGATGGTACTGGAGCTATAACTCCAGCCAACGTCACTGTGTCAACCAATACCATGACTGTTGGCACAGCGATGTATGTTGTTGCTAATGGTAATGTGGGCGTTGGGTATAATTCTCCTGGCCAAAAACTTGTTGTTAATGGAAATATAGCAACTTTATCAGGAGATAATAGATATTTACAATTAGCAAGTAATACAAATTATTACTGGAGAGTGTCCGCTGTAGCAGATGATTTTAGCATAACTGATGCCACTTCTACTGCTTCTCTTTGGATAAAATACTCAACTGGTTATTTAGGTATTGGTACAAGTTCTCCAGCTTCTAAATTGCATGTAAAAAGTTCTGGCTCTATAGGTATTTTTGAATCAACAGCAACAACTGGTTCCTGTTATTTAGATTTTAAAAACGCAAATTCTTCTCCAAGTCTTGGGTATATTGGATATGGTAGTTCAGGAAATGAAATATTAACTATTAATAATTATAAAAATGATGCGGTTCAAATTTATGCTAATAGCGGGTTTGTTGCATATTTCGGTGCTAATGGTAATGTTGGTATCGGAACAAATAGTCCTACATCAAAATTATACGTATATGGTGGTTCAATAACTTCTGGCACTGCTTCATCAACTACTGGTTCTATACTTTTACAAGGTGTATATGGTGCAGGATCTATTACTAATTTTGGTACAGAATATTCTTCTGGTGGACCAGTAATTGGTTATGGTGTTACACCATCAACTTCATCATCAGCAGCTTTCGTTTCAAGTAGTTCTGCTGGTCTTTATCGTGGTGCTTATACAATAGCTGGATATACCCATTATTGGTATTCAGGTGGATTACAAACTGTCGCAGTAGGTTCTGCTGTTACTTGTCCAGAACAAATGCGCCTTGATGGTGCAGGGAATCTTGGTGTGGGATCAACAGATGCTGGTGGTAAAACAGCTTCATTCGGAAAAATAGTTGCTGTTCAAGGGAATGATTCTGCTCTTGTTCTGAAGTCAACTTACGGTACCGGTAGTACTTGGTCTATTCAATCATATAACGGCGATTTAGCTTTTTGGAATGGCGTTTCTAGTAATACTAAAAGATTTAATATTAATGACTCTGGTTATGTTACAATGCCATATCAACCAGCATTTCATGCTACTTCAGGTAGTGCTGCGACAACAGCAGGAAACGTAGTTGTTTTTCCGACCGTTGTTACCAACATTGGTAGTGGTTACAATTCTACCAATGGCAGATTCACTGCACCTGTTGCTGGAACATATTTGTTTATATTTTCATATTTAAAAGACGCTGGAAACACAGATACTTATACTTCCATCAGAAAAAATGGTTCGGCATTAGCTAATATGGATTGCACAGGCTCTAACTACACACCGGGAGCAATTCATGCTATTGCAACACTAGCTGTAAACGATTACGTTGATTGTTATGTGAATGGTGGGACAGTATATGTTAGTTATAGGCAATTTTCAGGATATTTAATAGGTTAAGGGGTAAAAATGCCAAAATATACAATTAATTACACAGTCACTGAAGAAATTATAAACAACTCACCATCAGTAGGTTAATAAATGTCAGGATATCTAGGTCAAACACCAGGTCAGGGTCAGATTCAATACTTCACGTTCTTAGCAACGGCTGGTCAAACTACATTCTCTGGTATTGACTCTAACAGCTATGTCCTAAACTATTCTGTTGGATTCTGTGATGTATTCCTCAATGGTCGCCGTCTAACACCAACTTCTGACTATACCGCCATTGATGGATCAACTATTGTTCTACAGTCAGCGGCATCTGTTAATGATGTTATCTTTGTGGCTTCTGCTTCTACATTTGATGCAGCAGATTGGGTTACTAATTCTGTTAATTATGTTTATACAGCCACTGCTGGTCAGACTACTTTTACTGGTTTAGATAATAATAATCAAACATTATCCTTTGTTAATGGAACTATTCTAGTTTCAGTTAATGGTCTTCATTTACCACAGTCAGATTATACTGCCACTAATGGTTCTACTGTTATATTGAACTCTGGTGTTAATGCTGGTGATATTGTTCAGATCTTCTCTCTAAGAACTATGAATCCAGTTAATATCTTCACTCAAACTCAGAGTGATGCTAGATATTTACAGTTAACTGGTGGTACAGTATCAGGTAATATTACTGTTGGTAATAGCACTGTTAACACTCAAATTACTGCTGGTAATATTGCTCTTAATGGTTCAACGCTATTAATTGGTAACTCAACATCAAATGTTGTTATTACAGGAACTACTCTTACTATTTCTAATAGC
>JACCDX010253910.1_pt1 | contig 42726 bp, 39 predicted proteins | sample 7449681 | NCBI WGS metagenome assembly JACCDX01 (sample SAMN15323450, study PRJNA562643) | freshwater metagenome | isolation source: river surface water | place: USA:Blue River Watershed | collected 2017-08-18
TATAGTTATACCTGTAGCATTAATTATAATATTATTACAACTGGCATCATATATTACATTATTATTTTCTACTATTGTTGCGCCACTACAATCTCCAACTAATAATCCAATATTAAAAAATGGTGATACAGGAACTATTGATACAGATGGTAATCCAGCACCACTTGTTATATATCTTACTGTTAAATTCCTAATGGTAGCACCAGATGTATCTCTAAATAGACCATAATATACACCAGATATATCGTTCATAGTAATAGTAACAGTATATCCAGAACCATCTAATGTCCCTGTAAATGTTCTTATAGAACTTGTTGGAAAAGTAGATCCACTTATATCTATATTATTGGTTAATACAAAACTTCCACTAACAGGTGGTGTAACATTCATTAATCCGTTATAAAAACCACTCGCATCAGATATAGGTGTTGCCATTTTTCTATTAATACTATTAAAAATATTTTAATTAAAAAAATTATCCGGATTATACATATTTAATAAAAATATTTACAATAAATATAATAAATGGCGCCTCCTCAATGGACTGATAAGATTTCCGATATGGTTCTATGTAATTATTTTTATGTTTTCTTTATTATTTTCTCTGTCTGGGCTGCGCTTAGCTTCCTTGGTGGTGTGTGGGTATTTTCAACCACTAAACTTGGTTTTGGAGCATTAATTGCTTTCCTTCTGAATATTATTCTTTCTTTTGGAATTTCAGCAACGTCTGCCCTTTTCCTATATCTGATTTGCGAGCGGGCTTTGAAACCTTCTGTTGCTCAGAAACAAGTTCAATCAGCTCCTGAGTACATGGAGATGATGTAAATATTCTCTTACCTTTTTTAGCCATTATTTCTGCCTTCTTTTCCAGTTTATCTGATTTTTGAGATAAGAAGATTAATCCATGAGTACACTCTTTTTGTATCCGGTCATCTCTAAGTATCCAAGCAAGTTTATGGTGTTTTCTAAAATCAGCCTGAAATACTTGTGTAGGTATTCTAAGACTTTCAGCCCATTCTTGAATATATATTGATGTATTTCCTTCTGAAGGAATTAGTACTTTATCTGGTAATCGTCCTAATTCCTGTAGAATTAAATTAAGTGTATTACTATGTAAATCTGTTTCAGATACCTTATTATTATGTCCGAATATTCCTAAAATAATAATTTGAGGATTTTCAATAATTGCGTCGTCTTCCAAAAAAGACATTTTACAGCATTTATTTTTGATATTTATTTTAATCAAATTTACCTCCGCTTCTGGTTACACCCGCTTCGCGTTTACCTCCGCTTCTGGGATACCTTCACGTAGGGTTTACCTCCGCTTCTGGAATACTTCATAAATAATTCGTGAAATAATTAATGCCAAACCAAGAGCAACAATATGATCTGCCAAAAAATCATATACAATCTTTTCTTCATGAATATTCATATATATAGCAAGAGCCGTAAATAATACACTAAGAGCAATAATCTCTTTAATACTTAGTTTAATATCAAGTCCAAATATCTTAACCATTTTTTGATGTGTATCTAATTATTATTCGTATTATATTCGTATTATATTATAATAGAAATGGGACATTATTGGTTCGACCAATATTCTATTTTACATTTTGCTACAGGCATATTAGCATATTTTTGGGGTGTAAGTTTATACTTAACAATGATGATACATATATTATTTGAATTATTTGAAAATACAACATATGGTATGTGGTTTATAAATAATTGGTTACCATTTTGGCCTGGTGGAAAAGATCATGCTGATTCACTTATAAATAATATAACAGATACACTATTTACAGGTGTTGGTTGGATAATTAGTTATAAAATGGACAAATATTATTCATAATTGGGACAAATATTATTCATAATTGGGGCAAATATTAATCGGATCCATCATGGAGACTTGCCAGATTAATACCACGTTTTTGGATTTTACCTGAAACAATGTACAGAGAGTTTTCAGTTAGAATAATAAAATCATCCGCGACTTTATATAGTTTCTTAATAAGTGAAGTATATTCTTCCTTACTTTTTACAAGAATACGTTCCTTAGTCTCTTTATCTTCACCAAGGAATGCGGTACCAGTAGCAGTTTGACGATAATAATCAAGAAGAATAGGGCGATCTTGTTCAATAGAAATTTTGGATGCCTGTAGAAGAGTATTAGGATTAGGAAGAACTTCAGATGTAGATTGATGTTGGTTAGAAGAAGTAGCTGATTGTTGTTGCTGGGTATTATTCATAGGAGTTTGTTGAGCCGGGGCAGACATCTCAGAAATCTGTAGGATAAATATAATTGTTTGTAATACTTTTAACGCAATAAAAATATAATTATTTTATTTTATATATATAATTATATGTTTTATATATTATATTGTAATTAGTATTTAATCATGTAATACAGTATCAGAGTGTTTCTTAAATACATCATTAAGGAAATTATATGCCGCTTTAATTTCCTCGATTTTTCTGGCACCTGTGATAATAATTTTACCTGTTCTGAAGATACTCATAGTAATCCTTTTACATTCTCCCTCTCCATCTCCTGTTCCTTGTCCTTTACAGGTCTTTTCACATTCACAAATACCTATTTTAGGATTTTTTGTATTATAGAAGAATTTTGTATTAACACCTTGATAAATTGTTTTTTCTAACATACTAAATAGATTGTACTCATTAATCAAGATTTTATGTAAAGCATCTTGATTAATTAGCTTGTTTAATTCATAATCAGTATTAATTAGTTGAACTGAGAAACGATCAATTGCTGCTTTCTCTGGCTCCTCAAATGGACTTTCTTTAAGCCCTTTCAAGATAATTAGAAGTGCTTCGGCTGTATTTCTGGCAAAATCTTCTGATGTAACTCCTGTCATTTGTAATCCACCATTTGCGAATAATTTTACATTTACTTCCTTCCATGTCTCCTTTACTGGATCTCCTACATTTACTTTGCGTCTCATAACCATAGAAGATTGATTATAAAAGGATTTTGATGTAATTTTTCTATTTGTAAAGATGTCTTTATAGCTGGCGCCAATTACTTTATTACCATTCTCAAACTTTAGAATTCCTTCAGATGGATACCAAATTGGAATTAGGATTTGTTTTAATTCATTAAATAACTTGCTTAGATTAATTTTAGTCCCCCAATGTGCTGTAACTACCATAGTTGATACACGTAAATCCGTTTTTGTAAACTTAGTCATTGTTATTTTAGAAAAGATGTGCTATAATTGATTGATGAATTTTGATTCAAATTTTAGTCTAAACAATTTTATTAATTCACATATTTTTTCTTCAATTATACCAAATAATATCGTGCTATCATTTACTAAGGGATATATCAGATTAATTAATTCTAAAATGTCATTATCTAAAATAGAAAATATATCAGCAATTAGAAGTATTTCAGAGATAATGGATTGATAATCAACTGTTTCATCTCTTATAATATCTATAATATTTTCTGGATGAATATGAATATATTTCCACAGTCGTTTTTCTATTTCATTTTTTCGGGTTGTTTGTCGTAAATCTCCTCGTGTAATGGCCGTAAAAATAGTTGACTTCTCAGATTGATTATTTGGAGGATCATAACGAATTTTTAGAAGTCTTTGACGAAGTTTTGGATGAATTCTACTTTGTGAATTACAAATTAGGATTACACATATATCTTTTGGATCATAATTCAAAATTGTTTGAAGTGATAATTGCGCCGCCTCTGTAAGAGTTTCACACTCATCTAATATTAGAAAACGTGGCGCAGTTTCATTATCTGTTCTCCAATCTACACGTAAAAATGGAAAAACTTTTTGTCTTATTGACTCCAAACTTCGTTCATCAGCTGCATTCATAGAAATACACATAAGTGATTTTCGGTTTTTCCATATTTCATTAACTAACCATGCAGCACTTGTTGTTTTTCCTGAACCTGGTGGGCCAAATAGGAGCAAATGTTGTAATGATAATGGATTTTTTACAAACATAGAAAAACATGTTTGAACCCTCTCACACCAAAATGAAGTATTTATTTCCATTTAGAATAGACTATTAACTATTTAATATCTTTATAATCTTAGGTTGTTTCTTATTATTTTCTTTAAGTCCTCTCTATAACAAAACAACTTAAATAACAAAGTAAGCAGAATATATAAGAAGTAATGAGCGGTAGAGGTAGAGGTAGAGGTCGTAAGCCAGGTAGTGGAAATAAAGTGAATAATAAATTAAATGAAGAGGATACAAATGGAGGTATAGTTGGAGTTGAAGAGAAGGTGAAAAAAGTAAGTAAAAAGAAACAATTTCCAGTTGTAGCAGTTATTACTCCAGATGGTATTCAAGGTAATCTACAAATGGAAACTAAGCGATCTTTAATCGTCCATCTACCAATTCAAAGTAAAGATGTGACATTTAATGATGCACCAATTTTATATGATCCAACACCACCTATTGCACCTGAACCATATAATTCACTTTCAAATAATCCATTTGAAGATACTGTTGAAGAATTAACTGATACACCTTCTGATGTTAATCAGAAAAAAGATATAGTTAGTACTACTAAAAATAGTGTTAAATCAGATAATCAAGTATCATATGATTTCTATAATCTAAAAGGAACACTATTGGTACAATATAACGAATCATTGGAAATTAAAAAAATTCCTGAAAAAAGTGATGCCGCATGTTTTTGGTGTTGCCATACATTTGAATGGGCACCTGTTGTATTACCATTAAGAGACCAAGGTGATTACTTACAGGTATATGGTAATTTTTGTAGCCCTGAATGTGCTATGGCGCATTTATTTGATATTAAACAAGATACCCATACACGATGGGAACAACTTGCTATTCTTAATAGATTATATAAAGATGCTTGTGGTGGAAAAATTCATCCTGCTCCTAATAGAAATATTCTTAAATTATTTGGAGGACTATTAAGTATTGAAGAATATAGGGCTCTTATTCGTTCTCAAAAGGTACGTGTTGATGTACATATGCCTCCTATGGTTAGTCTCTTAACTACAATGGATACTAAACCAATTGATTTCTATGATACTACATTAACTAAAAATGTTATGGAAACTGTTAAGGAGAGACTACAAAAGGCTGAAGAAGTTCTTAAATTACGTAGAACTAAACCATTAAAAGCATGGGAATCTACATTGGATGCCTGTATGAATTTAAAAATTCGTTCTGAAGAAAAACAAGTAACTACTACAAATAATGTAGTTGATATGATGTAATACTTACTATACTAAGAATATTATAATTTATTATTATATAATTCTTCTTATATTTTCACATGCCATAAAATTTGACGATGATTTCCAGATTTAAAAAGTTGTATCGATTTATAATGAGCGTTAATATGGAATCAATTCGTTCTGTTCTTATTAAGACATCTATGGCTAATATTCATAAAGAAGTTAGTCAGTTAGAGCATTGGCTTATTTCACTTCCAAATGATGTTAAATGTTCTTCTACTTCTTCCCATAATTATAATAATGAAGAGATTAATGAAATTAGAAATGCTATGGCATCTATTCATGCATCACATTCTAAATTAGATAATATGGCAAATATTCTTGAAGGTTTATCTAAACAAGTAAGTCTATATAGATCACATGTTAATCTATTAACTGAACGAGTACAAATACTTGAAAATGTCAAACAAGTTCATATTAATTTAGATGATCCTTGGATTGATAACAATACTGTTCCTTTACATAATGATATTATTAATACAATTAATAATTTAGATGAAGATAATATTTCTGAACCAATCTATTGTATTAATAAAGAAAATGATTTAGATATTAAGTCTATTAATTCATTACTAAAAACACCTGAAATTGTACCTAATATTCCTGATGACTTAAGTGCTATTCCTGATATTGAAGAAGAACAAGAAGAGGTAGAAGTTGCTGAGGAAGAGGAAGTAGAACAGGAACAAGAGGAAGAGGAAGAACAAGAGGAAGAGGAAGAAGAAGAAGAGGTAGAGCAGAAGCAAGAAGTAGTTGAGAAACAGGAAGAAGTAGTTGAGAAACAGGAAGAAGAACAGGAAGAGGAAGAACAGGAAGAAGTAGTTGAGGAACAGGAGGAAGAACAGGAAGAGGAAGAAGTAGAGCAGGAAGAAGTAGAGCAGGAAGAAGTAGTTGAGGAACAGGAGGAAGAGGAAGAAGTAGTTGAGGAACAGGAGGAAGAGGTAGAGCAGGAAGAGCAGGAGGAAGAAGGTATTGAATTAGAGGAAATTGAATATAATGGTAAGAATTATTACAAAGATGGCGATGGATTTGTATATGATATTATTGATGAAGAACCATCTGAAAATCCTATTGGATACTGGAAAGTAGATACAAAGACAAATACATCAAAGATTGCCTTTTATAAAACTAAATAAACATATAATTAAATGAACCTAAAAATTAATATTATATAAATATAATAAAGAGATGCGTAGTTTAAAAAGTGATATGATATATTTTTTATTAGTATCTTTTAATTATATTACGGATACATTAACATATTATAAAACTAAATATAATGAACTATATCAATTATATAATGACAAAAATCGTGGTAAATGGATTTTCTTTCCTGATATATATTCACAACTTTTACCATTAGAACTAATTCATAATAATAATTCCGAAATTATAAATAATAAATGGATATATAATTCTAATGATAATAAATTAATTAATTCAAATTCAACTAATAAAATTAATATTAATTTGCTATCTGCTGAAATACATAAATATGGTGATATTGATATAAATAATCCATCTGCTACAATCATTAATTTAGATAATTTCCTTGAAACATTTGAGATCTATACAGATATTACTGAAAATAATAATCATAATCAAAATCTATTACAACTAATTTTATATTGTATATCAATTAAATATAAAACATGGTTTGAATATAATGATAATATTAAACTAAATATTATAGATAATTTAGGAAATGATTATTCAATACCTATAAATGATGTATACTCTACTTGTTTAAGTATAAATGATAATAATGAATTATCTATATCTTTACCTATAGTAATTAGTCAATAATAAATATAAAATAATATCATAAAATTTGAAATTAAAATCAGGGATGGTAAAGGGTGTGCTCATAATCCGTGGCTGAATTACTTAAACAGTTTCTAAGTAGATATTATATAATGTCCGATAAACAACTGAATTTAGATACACTCATTCCTACGGGACCTTGGACAATTTATTTCCATTCTCCTGAGGAAGTCAAGTGGACTCTAAATACATTTGTCAGTCTGGGTTCTATGAAAACCTGGAGGGACTTTTGGACTATTATTGAGGCACTCAAAGTGGAATCACTTTCAGAAGGAATGTTCTTTATGATGAAAGATCCTTATCCTCCTCTTTGGGAAAGCCATCATCATATTAGTGGTGGGTGCTATAGTTTCCGTTGTCAAAAGAAAGATGCATCCGATATTTGTATTAATTATATGATTGGATGTATGTTAGGATGTGTAGCAAATAATTCTGAAAATAAAATTAGTGGCTTATCCATCAGTCCTAAAAAGGGATTTAGTATTATTAAGATTTGGAATACACAGGCACAGAAATTTAAAGATCCTTCTGATATTAATAACACAATTAGTAATTCTATCAATACTGGTGATATTATGTATACACGTTTTACTAATAAATCAATGTAATTATTTAATTACAAATAATAAATAGTATCTTCTACAAAATCTTAAAACAAATTATAAAAAACTATTTTTGTTTATAATTTGTTTACTGTTTTCTATTTTTATGTTTATTCAAAATTGCGTTTTCCATTTCTTATAACATAAGCATGTTGTTTACAATATGTATCAGATAATAACATATTTTTATTAGTCCAATTAGCATGAGTTAAATATTTATTTGTTTTCTCTTTCTCAACTGGTTTATTACACTGTTTTCCATTTGTATGTGTATAATTACATGTATATACAAATGAACCTTTTCCATTATGTTTTTTATTTTTTCTCCATTCACGACTTGCTTCATCAAAATCAATAATTACTTCATACATTATTCTATTTATAATTATTGTTATATTATTTTATATATATAGTTTTTGTTTAAACTTTAATTGCTTTTGAAGATACTTCTGTTTTCTGTTTTTGTGGTGCTAAAACTAAACGAACTTCACCAAGATTTGACACTAAATATTTCAAAATAAGAGGATAATCATTCTTAAGAAGAATTTCAGTAGTAGAACATAGATTAGTACACTTTGTAAATAAAACAAGATATTTCAAGTCAAAAATACCCTGAACGATTTCATTTGAACTTTCAGGTCTTTCTACTTCAATTCCACTTTGATTATTACTCATTATTACTGTTTCACCATCCACAAAATCACCTACACATCTAAAAATTAAATCTGACTTTGAACTTGTAATCTCTAATTTTTCAGCAAGAGCATTAAAATCACGACAAATCTTCTGAAAATCAGCTGATGGCATATGAATTGTTGATGTAAATTTAATATCATTTGGAATTTGAATATTCTCAATATTAGTATCAAATAATTTCATCATCCAAGTATTTGTAGTTCCCTTCTCCGCATTCTCTGCACGAATACCAAGTTTATTTGGGTTTGATGCTGGTAAAAACAACGTTAAACTGTCATTATTACTTAGTGTCTTAATTAATTTGAATAAATAAATCATATTAATTCCCAAAACATACTTCGCAGGGCAATAAAAATATTCAAACTTATCTGAATATAGACGTAAATATGTTAAAACGGTATGTGTCTCATCAACATCCACAATACGAATACCAGTACTATCAAACTCCAAATTAGCTTCTGTAAGAATTTCCTTTAGAGCTTCAATCAAAATCCTGAAATAATTTGACTGAACTGTACGAATTTCAAATAAATTCCCATTTGCGTTTGGTTTTGCTCCTGTGGACAAACTCATTGTGTTTAAAATCACAACAGGCTTTAGACCATTATTTATTAGCCGGTTTGTTATATATTTTCTGTCCGGAATTAGACATATTTCATATTTAAACGCGCTTACTCTTACGGCTCTTATTGAATAGTTTGTATCCTGAATACATCGCTAAAGGTAATACATACTTTCCAGCCATTTGACTAAATCCCTCCATAATTGATGGTACAAACCCGCCACGTTTTCTATGAGTTCTTCTTTTTCTACTACCTCCTCCAATTCTTGGTCGAACCATATCCCCTACAACTTTAAGTAAATCATGACCAGCATCCGCGATAGGTTGAATTAGTGGAGCCTTAAAATATGGTGCTGGTAAATTTGTCGCATTACCACCTCTTTTTTTATGTGTTCTTCTATTTTTCATTTTTCTATGTCTACTACCTTTTCTCATAGTATTCTATTTATATAAAATATTATTTTATTTTGATTTATTCTTTCTTGTCTTATTTCCTCCACGTGATGATTTTATACCTTGTAATATTTGGTATTTATTAATACGTGGATCAAATCTAATTGGTACTTTTGTATTATCACTATCATTATAATAAGCCATTGTTCCTAAACTTTTAAAATAATATACAGGATAGTAAATTCCTAATCTATCATCGTAATATAATGGATTATATTCTGTAGTTGTAGGATCATATGTATAATACATCCCTGTAGGCGCATCAAATATTACTTCTATTAATCTATTATGTAAAGCATCTGCTACACTATAACTATGTGTTGATTTATTATATAGTAATCTTGATTTTGGAATTGATGGATCATTAAGAATTGATGAATATGTTTTAGGTGGTTGTTGTCTATAATTACGTGGTGGAGGTGGTAGTGGAGGTGGTTCATAATATGATGTTGATGCTGTAGAAGTAGAATATTCTGGATAGTAATCATGTGGAGGTGGTTCATATCTTGATGGTGGTCTATATTGTGGAGGTGGTTCATAATATGATGTTGATGCTGTAGAAGTAGAATATTCTGGATAATAATCATGTGAAGGTGGTTCATATCTTAATGGAGGTGGCTGTGCATATCTCGGTGGAGGTGGCTGTGCATATTGTGGTACTAATGGTGGTAATGAAGATTTTACATTAGGTTTCTTATAATTTTTACGTGTATTATGTCCTTTTGCATAAGCATAATTTACAGGTTGTACTTGTATTGGTGCTTGGGCTTGTGCTCCATTACGACTATTTACTGTACTTATTGTATTTAGAAAATTAGATGAATTAGATTGTACTCTTGAAATATTTGCTTGAATTTCAGATTTAACTGTATTAAATTCTTTTTGTATATTATTTATATCATCAGTAGCCTTTTTTCTTAATGCATCTATATTTTTTTTATCCATACGCCCTGACATCTTTTTAATTTTTCTTAATGGTCCTTCTGCTTCCATTAATTTATTATTATATATATGTGACAAATATCTTAATTTATCTTTTAAAGATACTATATATAATTCATTTAATACTCTATCCTTATCTGAAATACCCTCATATATAGTTATTAATTCATTATAATTAGAAGAAATAATGTTAAGTAGTTTTCCTATAATAGCATCTATAAATCCAATACGTTCTTTATTTGTTTCAATTCCAAATATATCTTTTAGAATTGACATATTTCGTGAATTACTTGGTTGAATATTATTTAATAACACTATAATATATATAATTCGCTTATAATTTATAATTGCTTTTGAATTAATTGATTTAGATAAAAGAGTAAAAGCAAATAATTGCTGTCTATAAAACTGTAAAAGATTACATACACTAACTGATACATCTCCAAATTGTAATTTCTGTATACTGGTTGGTGTATTAGGTTTAGTAGTAGTGTATACAGGGTCATTATACATAGGTAATAATTCTTTAATTTCAAATCCATATTGATCATATCTTTGTCCTGCTGCTGTATCATGTAAGGCTATTTCAATAATTTTGTATTGTGTAGCATTTGCTGTAAATGTACATTCAATATTCCATACACCAGCAGGAAATGTATGTCTATTAATTACAGATACAGTTGTAGGTCCTTCTAACATTTCAGAAATTACATTCATTAGTGCGGAGTTTTCAATTTCTCTGAATTTTTCTCTTAATTTAATTGTAAATACACTTGCGACTGTCTCAATTGCGACTGATTCTGAAATAGCGGCGTATTTATTATCAATTGATGGATCCAATATTTTAAAATTAGGCCACCATACCATATCCAAATCAGCTGTTGATTTCTTTATTAATTTTTGAAGTTCAGGTATATTCTTTCTTACTCTATATCCCTCCAACTTAAAATCATATAAATTTAAGGCAGCTCCTCCAATTATTGTAAGTGCTTCAGGGTTATATGTTACTTCTGCTTGAGTACTTATTCTACATCTCTCACGTGATCTTGTTCTCATTATTCCTTCATTATTAAGTTGTAATAAACATACATTATTTTTCTGTGCTATTACAGTAGGATCATTTACAGTTTCTTCTGCTACATCCTTAAGTATCGAATATATTTCTATTAATATGTCTTTATTAGACAAAATTTTTGATGAAAGTAAATCTAAATTACTCATCTCTCTCTAATAATTAATCGGGATGATATTTATATGATGTGAATACTTAAATCAAATTTATATGGATGATAATATTTACTTAGTATAAGAACATATAGGATTTATATATAATTATTTTATAATTTATCATAAATTTGATTTAAATATGTTTCAAATTAAAGCCGTATATACAATTTAAACACGTGACATTGAGATTAATTTAGAATTAAGATGAGCTCCTCTAAGAAGACTACCTATAAGAGATTAAATGATATTGATCATGTTCTATTGCGTGGTGGTATGTATATTGGATCTGCTGAAACAATCCAAGACAACTTCTGGATTTATGATAATGATACTAAACATATAACCTGGAAAAAATCATTGTATAATCCAGGTCTATATAAGATTATTGATGAAATTATTGCTAATGCATACGATGAGTTTAAAAGATCTCAGTTTGATTCTGACAGAATTCCTGTAAAAAGTATTGATGTATTTTATACAGGAAATGGGACTAAAGATGAACCTTTAATTATTAAAGTTGTAAATCATGGAGATTGTATTCCAATTGAAATGACTGAAGAAGGAGATATGTGGTTACCTCAAATGCTATTTAGTGAATTACATTCCTCTTCAAATTATGATGATGACCAGGAAAGAGATTGGGTTGGAACAAATGGTCAAGGTAGTGCGCTTACAAATATTTATAGTAAGAGATTTACAGTAACTTTGGCTAATTCTAAACAAAATAAAACTTATGTACAAACATGGACTGATAATATGAAAAAATGTGGTGAACCTGATATTAAAAAGAAATCTGTTTCAAAAGGCTATGTAGCAGTTGAGTTTGAACCTGATTTGGAGAGGTTCTGTAAAGATACGAATGGTATTCCTCCTGATGGATTTATTGAAGATATGAAACATATTATTCATACACGTGTAATTCAATTAGCTGCTATTATTGGCTCATCCGTAAAAGTTCACTGGAATGATGAAGTAATTAGTATTAATAATTTTGAGAAATTTACTAAATTATTCTTGACAAAAGGTCCTACGCAAATTGCCTATGAAGCCGCTGGTGAAAGATGGGAGGTTGCTGCTATTTTAACACGACAACTTTATAATGAAGATGGAATTATTCCAGATGCTAAACATATTTCATTTGTAAATGGTTCTCCTACTATGAAGGGTGGTAAACATGTAGAACATGTAACTAAACATATTCTTGATAAGGTCTGTGAAATTATTACTAAAAAGAAGAAGATTGAGGTCAAACCTTCTCAAATTAAAGATAGTATTGTATTCTTTGTAAATGCGAGTATTATTAATCCTACATATTCATCACAGACAAAAGAGGAACTAACTACACCTGTTAATAAGTTTGGATCTAAGCCTGATTTTACTGGAAAACTTGTAGATGGACTTGTTAAACTTGGAATTGTAGAAGAGGCTGTGTCAATTCATGAAGCTAAAACCATGCGTGATGCTAAGAAAACAGATGGTAAAAAGAAGAATGTAATTCGTGGTATGAGTAAATTAGAAGATGCTATTTGGGCTGGAACTGCTAAGTCTAAGGAATGTACACTTATTCTAACCGAAGGTGATTCAGCTAAAACATCTGCTATTTCAGGTCTTACTATTGTTGGACGTGAAAAATGGGGTGTATTTCCTCTACGAGGTAAACTCCTAAATGTACGCGATATTACTATCCAGAAGTTTAATGCCAATGAAGAATTAACAGCTATTAAGAAAATCCTTGGATTAGAACAAGGTAAAGTCTATAAAGATGTATCAGAACTACGTTATGGACGCGTTATGATTATGACAGATCAAGATAATGACGGTTCTCATATTAAAGGCTTACTTATGAACTTGTTTCATGTTGAATGGCCTTCACTTCTAAAAGCGGGTTTCCTTTGTACCCTATTAACACCCATTCTAAAAGCCTCTAAAGGTAAATCTGTTCTATCATTCTATTCTATTCCTGAGTTTAATTCCTGGAAAGAAACCAATGATTTAAAGGGGTGGAAGGTGAAATATTACAAAGGTTTAGGTACTTCTACACCAGCAGAAGCTAAAGAATGGTTCAAAAATATCCATGAAATTAAATATGAATGGGATGATGAAACAGATGAACATATTAATCTGGCATTTAACAAGAAACGTTCAGATGATCGTAAGAAATGGCTTAGTAAATATGATCCAACTACTATGCTTGTAGCAGACAATGGTAAAACTAATTATACAGAGTTCATTAATAAAGAATTAATTCATTTTAGTAATGCTGATAATATTCGCTCATTACCTCATATTATTGATGGTCTTAAACCTTCGCAACGTAAAATCCTATATTGCTGTTTTAAGAGGAACTTAAAGGAAGAAATTAAAGTAGCACAATTGGCGGGTTATGTATCAGAGCATGCGGCATATCATCATGGTGAAGCATCTTTGAACTCAACTATTGTTGGATTAGCTCAGAACTTTGTTGGATCTAATAACTTGAATTTACTTAGACCTGTAGGGCAATTTGGTAGCCGATGTGCAGGAGGACACGATTCAGCATCTGAAAGATATATCTTTACTTGTTTGGAAAATATCGTTGAAAAAGTTTTCAAAAAAGAAGATGCTACTCTCTTAAAATACTTAGAAGATGATGGTGAGAAAGTTGAACCTGAATATTATGTACCTATCATTCCTCTTCTTGCTATTAATGGTTCTATTGGTATTGGCACTGGTTTCTCTACTGATATTCCTCCTCATAAACCTGAAGATATTGTATGTCTAATGAAACATAGACTAATGGGTAATCTTGAAACTTTATGTGATAGACCTCTTGATCCTTGGTGGTTTGGCTTTAAAGGTAAGACTATTAGAACTGATGAAAATACTTGGATTACAAAGGGATTATATGAATATAATGATGATAAAAAAATAATTACAATTACTGAATTACCAGTTGGCAAATGGTCTCAAGATTATAAAGAATTTCTGGATCAACTATGTGAACGTGATGAAAAGAAAACAAAAGATGCTAAGAAAGGTGTTAAAAAAGCAGAAACAGAAAGTAAAACAAGTCGTGGTTCACGAAAAAGTTCTAAATCCATAAAAGATGATGATGAACCTTGTGGCTTGAAAGGATTTGATAGTCTTTATACAGATACAGAAGTTAAGTTTGTTCTATATTTCACAGAAGATGGCTATGATATGACCAAAGATTATCCTGAAAAGTTTGAGAAAATGTTTAAACTAACCAGTTCTTGGAAAACAACTAATATGACTTGCTTTGATACTAACTTTAATATTGTAAAATATAAAACAATTGGTGATATTTTAGAAGAGTTTGTACAAAAACGACTACCACTATACGAACTAAGACGTCAAAATATTTTAGAAACATTACAAAAACAAATTACTGAATTAGATGCTAAACGTAGATTTATTCAAGCAATTTTAGATGAACGCCTTATTCTACAAAAGAAATCAGATGAAGAAATTGTTGAGGGTTTAAAGAAATGTGATATTCCTCCTCTGTCTAATCCTGGTGCTCCAGATGAATACGATTCATATGATTATGTTACACGTATGCGTATTGATAAAGTGAAACAATCAGCTGTTATTGAAATGGATAAACAGATTTCTGAAAAACAAGATGAAATTGAATATTATGAAGGTGAAACTGCTGAAAGTATGTGGCTAAGTGATTTGAAAGAGTTTGAAGAGGCATGGAAACTGTATACACAAAACAGAATTGATGAACAAACTAATGTAGCAAAATCTGATACTGGTTCTGGCTCTAAAAAAGCAGTAGCTCCTAAAAGAAAAGTTAAACCAACTATTGGCAAGTAACATTGTTTAAGATAAATAACTAAAATAAGATAAATATAATATATATTTTTAGTTATATTTCATATTTTTACCTTAATTTTACCTTAATTTTACCTTAAATAAGATAAATTACATATAAGGTTGAAAAGGTAAAGAACGTGTTCCAGCTGAAGACATACTCATAGGTTGTGCTAAAGGAATAGGCATATGTGAAATATCATTAAGATAGTAATTATAATGGTCAATTTCTGATAGAATTCGTGGAACACACCACTCAATAATAATATCATTAAGATCTTTTACCTGTCCTTCAACGTTAAATGGATTATTTTTTGCATATTGTAGGTAAATTCCCCTCATAATCATTTTTAATTCATCAACATCTTGGTCATCAATCACATACTTTTTAGCTCCACTCCTACGGTAAACTTCTTCTTTGATTTTTAACTGAAGGTGATCGGCATTTGTTCTTGTAAAGAAGGCTTCAGATAAAGGTGTATGCTCCCAGTTACCCCGAAGCATATCTCCAGAAAATACCTTTTCTGTTTTTTGAGGAAAACTAAAGCCCGCTGATTCCGGAATGGAAGCACCACCAGAATAGGATACGGGATTTAAATTGACACGCCCATTTTGACCTCCAGGGGAGTAGCTGGTATACGGGAGTTGAAAATCTGGGATTGGAGCACCGGCCGATGAAGACATCTCTACATCCCTATCCGTGTTTTTTTTCTAAGTCCTGAATATAGAAATGTCCTCCGTCACCAGTTTCATCAGACAGATCCCCCTCGCCACCACTTACTACAGCTGCGCCTCTGGCACCACACCTTTCTTTGATTTTTACCCTACTGCCACTAACTATGTAGGTAACTACCCTCCTGGATTTATGGTTGCCAATACTTTAAACACTAATACTCTCCCTGTGGGTTTTATCCTTCGTGATATGGGTAAAACTATTAAGGCTGATGTATCAGGTGCCTTTGGTTCTTTTGGCTACTTCCGTGAAGTACAAGTCCTTGTACCTACTAGTTTTGCCGATGGTTGTCTTGGTGGTCTTGGTACTAACACTGGTGGTGTAATTGGTAGTCCCTCTGTACCCAATGCATATTCACCTTATTACACCCTATTCGTCAGAACTACTGTAGCTGGTCTTGGCCCTGCTAATCCTGGTATTACCCCCATCATTGGTGGACAGATGTAAAGTGGTTTATAATACTATTTGTATTATAACAATAATTATATAAATTATAATATAAATATATAAATATAATAATATTTAAAGTAAATACTATAAATATTATTAGTATTCATTATGTCATTTATTATCAATGAAACATATCATAAATATAAATCTATGCTTGGAGCCTTAACTGGTGATGCTGCGGGTGCTACTTTAGAATTTTGTGGAAAACCACATATTTCATATGAATGTGCGCATGAAGCAACCACTATGCCAGGAGGTGGATATATGGGTGTTGCACCAGGACAAATTACAGATGATGGAGAATTAACATTAAGTTTATGGAGAGCTCTCAAATCATCTAAAGCACACGAAACACTTCAATATCCTCATAAAGAATGTATTAAAGAATATATTTCTTGGTATAAATCTAATCCATTTGATATTGGTAATACATGTAGTACAGCATTTAGAATTTTTCAAGATACATATAATGATAACATAACGGATGATGAACTATTTAAATCTATGTACACAATTTATACATATAATAAGTTTTCTGAAGCGAATGGTGGTTTAATGCGAATTAGTGCCTTAGCTACTTGGGCTTTTCAGAATAATATTGAATGGAAAATTGCTGTAAATATGGCTAAAGATGATGCAATTATATCACATCCAAATGAAGTATGTCAAGAAGTAAATGCTATATATGTATTTATTATTCTACATTTATTAAATGGTTATTCTCCAACAGACACATTGGAATTAGTATCACAATATGTTAAAGAAGAAATAAAATCTGAAAATGTTTATAATTGGTTTTTTAATGAATCTATGGATATTGATAAGATGAATTGTAAGAAAAATATGGGTCATGTTAGACATGCATTTACATTAGCCATATATTTTTTAAGAAATCCTGATATCACATATGAGGAAGCAATTAAATTAACATTAATGAAAGGTGGTGATACAGATACAAATGCAGCAATTGTTGGTGGTTTAGTTGCTTGTTATCATATTATTCCTGCTTATATGTTATCACCTGTATTAGAGTTTGATAGTACACAATGTATTAATTATAACGGTTATTATCGCCCTGAAGAATATTGTATTAAATATGTTATTAGTTTGTAAATATCTATTTTGTAGTCTAATTTAATAGAAGTATGTTTAATATATATCTCGGTATATTTATTGTAGTTGCTTTAGGTGTCATTGCTGGTGGAACATTTAAACTTTTTGGAACTGACCGAACAGTAGCGGCCATTATATTTTTAATTGGTGCTATTGCGAGTTTTACTATATTTGGTATTCGTTGGTTTGGATCTGGAAAAGCCTCTATGCTTGTTAAAACTCCGGTTCAATGGCCTCCTATGATAAATACTTGCCCTGATTATTTAATGTATTATAAACGTCCTAAATCTGATGGAACACATGAAGATACTTGTGTAGATAAACTTGGTATTTCACGTAATGGATCTCTTAAGATATTTCCAGCTAATGGTGATGTAAACAATGCTAATGATGAATACTTTTTTTCATTAGTTACATCGGATTCCGACCCTGTTAAAAGAAAGGCAGAACTATGTCAACGTACTATTCAATATGGTTTAACTTGGGAGGGAATTAGTAACGGAGAAAGTTGTGTTGGATCTGGAAATCAACCTGTATCACCTTCTGGTGGTGGCTCGGGTTGCCCTACTTCATCTTAATGTAATTATAATTATATAATAAAGATATTAAAGACTTATATTATAATTATTATTAAATGGATTATATTTTTAAAAGTCCTGATATTGAAGATGATATTTGGACATGTTCTAATAAAATGAGATATGATATTTATAATTTTTTCAAGGACAAACAACATTATAAAATAGCAGAAATAGGTGCTCATAAAGGTTATTCAACAAAAGTTCTATCACATATATTTTCTAAAGTATATGCGGTTGATATTAATGATGAGTGGACTAATTTTAGTAAAGAATATAATAAAAACTCTACTAATATTGAATATGTATATTTAGATATATATAAAGATAGTTGGAATATTTTACCTGATGATATTGAAGTATCTTTTATTGATGCTATTCACACTTATAGACATTGTGGAAGTGATATTTTTAATTCAATAAAGAGATTTATAAACTTAAAATATATTATATTTGATGATTATGGTGTATGGCCAGGTGTTAAACAGATTGTTGATGAATTAATAGCAGATAAAAATTTAATATTTGAAACATTTATTGGAATAACTGATGTTCCTGGACCAAACGGTATAGTTTATAATACAAATGAAGGTATAATATGTAGAGTTAATAATCTTTAAAAGTAATAATATAATTTAAATTATTTATTAAATTGTGCGTTTAAATCTGGAAAAATATATATACGGGTAAAGTGGAGGACTAAGGTCTTCTGAGCGTTCATAGTTTAGTGGTAGAATTCCACCCTTCCAAGGTGGCAACACGGGTTCGATTCCCGTTGGACGCACATATTATATTTTGTGATATTTGTAATATTTCAAAATATTATTATGATGATTTTAAATAAGCGTAATCAGGAATATGAATGTAAAGAATATGTGTATTTAAATTGGATAGTATGGTTCGTTCCAGTTTACCTGAAAAAGAAACAGCATGTCTTCATCCTGAAATTGAAGATGCTATGCTAAAATGGTTACAAACACGATCACATCCAGCATTTCTATTAATTGGTTCTCCTGGTGTTGGAAAAACTACTATGGTATATAGAGTATGTAAACAGGCTCAATACTGGGTACAAGAATTTAATGCCAGTCATACAAGAACAGGTTCTTCTTTTCGTCAAACAATTTTACCGTTACTTGTTGAAATTGGTGTGAGTAAATGGATCCATCCATCAACCCCTAATGGTCGTGCTGTTTTATTGGATGAAATGGATGGATTATCTCAAGGTGAAAAAGGAGGTTTACAGGAATTACTTGATTATTTAAAGTCAAAACGAAACTTTAGCCAAGATTGTCCTCTTATTTTAATTTGTAATGTATTGGAGGGACGTATTATGCAACAACTCCTAAAATATTGCTGTGTCCATTATGTAAATATGCCTGCTAAAGATAAACTTATTGAATTCTTTAAAAAAGATATTCCTGATACATTATATAAATTGGGTGATATTCGCAAGGTTAGCCAGAGTTTAATTTATGAAGAACAATTTAATATTTATAATAGACAAAATATTAATTTAGATAAAAATATTCATGTCGCAATTCGTGCTTCATGGTATACATTATTTGAAAAATGGAGTGATACTGATGAATTATGTTTAGAAACTAAAGATGCCAATTTAGCAGGATTATTATTTCATCAAAATTTACCATTATATTTAGATAAAAATTCCCTTAGTTTATATGAAAATATATTAGACTTATTGAGATGGAGTGATAGGGCTGATTTTTGGGCTTTTTTCCATCAATGTTGGAATTTATTACCTTTATCATATCATTTGAAGCTAAAATATCCTAATTTATATTTACAGACTTTTGAAAAACCATCTGTAATTCCAGAACCAGGTGGTATGCAATATACTCAAGTTTTAACAAAACAATCTGCATTATTTAATGCTTGGAAAGAAATGAACCGTGTTTCTAATGAATATAATATTCCTTTTCGATGTGTAACTCAATGGGCTACATATCAAACAGGTAAAATTAATGACACACTTGGTCTTAAAATTCCAATTCCGAATTCAGATGAATTATCTGGAGTTCTTTCTCTCTTCCAATCCTCTGTGCAGAATGAACCAAAACGTCAGACATCTCAAAAAAAGGTGGCTCGTGATAAAAAATTAAATGTGTAGTTTGAGATAATGAAATACCCTTAATAAGACTTGGATTAGATATAAATAATACTCTTGTATTACCCTTATTAAAATTATTTAATGTTTTAATCATAGAAAATAAATTGTTTTCAATACGTTCTACTGTTATACCTTTTTCTAAAAATGTTTGATACATCTGATAATATATATTATCAAACATAGTAAATATAATATATTTTCCATTAGGATTAGCCTCAATATTATCAATACAAATTTCTTTTTTTGTTTTACCATGTATTTTTACAGTATCTGATAAAGTCTCTATACAGCCTATATCATTTAATATTAATTCACTACGACAAGTAGGACATTTATGATTAATTAACATATTTCTTAATAAACATTTACCGCAATATGTATTATAACAGCATTTTACTATAGTTGTATATGATGGTTTTTCTAAACAAATAACACATTCTTGTTCTTCATATTTACGTTTAATGAGAGCATGTTTATATACAGGCTGTTTCCATAAATAACTCGTAAAATCATAAAAATTAATATTAAGTGATTGAAATATATTACATACATTTTTATCCAATAAATACTCTATTGTATTCTCTTTTCTTTCTTTGATTTCTTTATTCAAATATGCTATAATAGATTGTAATGTTATATTAGGTTTACATTTAATTATATTTCTATTTATATGTGGTAAATTAATACTTTCATTTATAAATGATTTTGAATTACGAATTACTAAATATCCTCTTGATTTATGATTATATGGCAAATATTCCTTAAAATAAGCAGATGATACAATATGATTATCTTTATTTAAAGGATTATTATCTGTCAACCATTCTTCCAATTCACAATTTAATTCCAATCTATCTTTTAAAAAATATAAATCATTCTTATTTATATTTGTATATTTAAATAATAATGGAACCCAATCACTTGTTATAAGCCATAAAAACTGGAATTTTAACATAGGATCTGATGGACTTATATAAATATGTGCTGCTTCATCTATAAATATATTATCCCAATAAATATTATTATTTATAGCAAATTCATTTACATATTTGAAACATTTAGATGTTGTAAGTACAAATGAACTATTAATTATATTATTTACTAAATCATTTCCTTTTATAATTCGTTTTGTTTCTATAGGTATATAATTAATATTAGTATGTTTACTAATTTCGTTTTTCCAGCTTGAAAATAAACTATGAGGTACTATAATTAGATTAGATTTTCTTAGATCATTAATTTCTTCTAATTTATGTGAAAAAAAATACTTATTAGAATTAATAACTAATTCATTTGTCATTTTTGGATAATTATAGTTTTGTACTAAATATGTTAATATAGATAATGTTTTTCCAGTACCACATGGATCACCAATAATTCCTATTTTACCATTAATTATATGTGAATTTGATATAAATCCTCTTATCATTCTATTACGATAATTATACATTGCTTTTACTAATTCTATTTGATGGGGTAATAATTTAGTTTTTATTATAGTCGGTTCTATATTTAGAATATTTTCTTGCGATACCTTATTATTTTGTATATTATTATTGTATACATTATTAAGAATTGATAATTTATCAAATAAATATTCACTCATTATATAGTTATTATTAGATAATAATAAATATATATCTTTAGGTATTATAGTAGTATAAGTATTATATTATACGTATAATTATAATTACTTAGAAAGACTATTATAAAAATCTCGTATATGTTGTTCTTTAACAAAATCACGTAGTTTATATGATGTTTCTTTAAATGAAGGATTGCGTTGATGTTTATCTTTTTCTGGTAAATAATCACCTCTTATAATTTTCTTATCATATGTATTAGCATTATGACAAATTACAAGCATAGTTTTCATAGGATTTAATTGAACCATTGGTAGACTAAAATTATCAAAATAAGCAGCCTCTTCTGCGAAAGCAACTGTCTCATCATATTTTCTCTTTTTAGCAAATGCGGTTCTAATAGCAATTGTTCCATTAGTTCCATGAGATGATGAAAATGGACCAACAGTACAAATCTTCTTTGTATCCGTATAATATAAATATAATTGTGATGAACCTAAAATATTAATTGATTTATTATTAGCAAATGTAGTTACAGCATCAGATACTCTTTTTGCGGGATAATAATCATCATCATCCATCCATACTATAATTTCACCCTTTGCTTCAGATATTAGTCTATTTCTTTTGGCACCAATTGTCATTTTATTAGGTTCATACATATAACGAATATTTGGAATTGTTTTTGATGCTTTTTCAAATAAATCTTGAACCTTATCAGATCCATCATCTAAAATAACCCATTCCATACGTGTCTTAGGATATGTCTGATTTTTATATACTTCAATAATAGTTGTTATAAACTGTCTGCGATTATAGGTTGGCATTAAAACACTTACAAATGGCTGCATTCTTATAAACTATATAAAGTATAGTCTTTAATTTGTATTTTTGTTATTTTCTACAATTGGTTCTTGAATTGGTCTATCATGTAAATGTTCTAAATAATCATGTATTTTTGTTACTAATTTTGAAAACATAGGCATGGATTTATATTTATCAAAATCTACAAAACTTTTCTGTAAACTATTTTCATATTTAGACATTATAATTGGTAATTTTTGAGAACCCTTTTCAGATTTAGGATATGTAAATGGGTACATTAATGCTTTTCCTAATGTCGACGTTGGCTCTGATAATTTAATAGGAAGTAAAGCAAATACACTTGGTAAATATGACATTTTCTCTTCTTTTTCTGATCTTGTAGTATTTATATATAGACCATACATAGCTTTTAAAGCATATACACCCGCAATAATAATAGGATATATAGGAACAAATAAACAAATTACTAATATAAAAATAAAGAAAATAATACGTATGGGAATTGAATATATAATCATTTCATTTGTTATAAGCATTGTAGCCATTAAAGCTAAAAATGAGGGTAATAATATACCAAATGTATCGCTAAATTTTTTAGTTGTATTTGTTACAATTCTTTTAACACTAAATGTGTTTGGATCCGTAGTATCATCTTCTGTTGTTTGTGGATTATTTGATTGTTGCTGTTGTTGCTGTTGCTGTTGTTGCTGTTGCTGCTCTTGTGTTTGTTGCTTATTATTAGCATATTGATTTGCATCTGGATCATATGCCAATTTATTTGCCTTATAAATTATCTTATTTTTTAGATTACTTAGTAATGATGTACCACCTATTTGCCCTGGTTGTTGATTAGTTGTATCTGAAGACATATTGTCTACCCTATTTATTAATGTATTTATTGATTTAATAATTTGTACATACTATTATTTTATTTTTATGATATTGCGGAGACTTATATATTTCTTAGTTTTGTTTTCTGTTTCTACCCTTGTTTGCTAAATATAATTATAATTATAGAGCATACTTTAATCCACCCATTCCACCCGCAATATTTACCCAGTTAAGATTTTCAACAAATATCTCAATATTATATTGATAAAATGTATTTGTCGGTAATGGATATACTCCTAAATCAACCTGAAATAATTTAATTCTACTACTATTAATACTTCCATCAGGTTGTGTATTAGGAGAATGTAATCCAAATGGATATACTAAAATTCCCGTATCAGGAATACCTGTTAAATATTTCCATGGAACCACTTGTGAAAAATAATCAGATGGTTTAATTTCCTGTAATTCATTACCATCACCTAATACTCTTAATGTTTCTATAATTGATTTATTTCCATTTTGAACATATACTCCTGTTGCTGATGTTGCAAGTATTAGAGGGCTCCATAAAGAAGATGGTGGAATATAGGGTGCTTTATTAGGATTAATCCAATTTGTAAAATTGGCAATTTGATTTCTATATTGAACTGAATCAGATCGTCTTGGTAAAATAAATAGACGATTAATAGGATTATGTGTATCTAATTCTACAATTTGTCTTGATTGTATCCCTAAAAAGTTATAACGTGTAATTTGTCTAACTAAATATTGTAATGGCTCTCCAGCAAATTGTGCTCTCTCTTCATCTGTTACATATACATATGTAAGTTGAATTCTTGGATTAAGTTGCCATGTATTTAGCAAAGGTTTCGGTTGCCCAATATCTGTTAAAAAGTTATTTATAGTCACATCTGATATATCAGATACATTTGTATAATATACATTCAAAGGTTGTAAAGTCTGAGGAGATTGATTAAATCTATATCCTGGTGCTACTTGATTACCAGATGGGTCTAAAATAGAATATAATTCATTAATAGGTCTAAGTGTTATCTGAACCTCACATTCATGGTATTGTAATGCTACTAATGGAAGCGATTCAAAGGTAGTTTCTGTAAACCAAAATGGGAGTGGAACTTGAATTCTACGACCAAATATAGATGGACGATTTACATTATTTAGTAATGACCCACCAGGACCATTTACATTACATACAAGTGGATATCCAGTTCCAGTAGAACCACCTCCAAATTCACCATTTGCTGGATCAGTTAATTCAGGAACATTACCAACTAATCTTGACCATTTAATATATGAATCAGGATCTAAATCAGCTTGTGCTTTAGCAATCATATAATCACCGTCGAATTCCTGAATTTTTTGTCCTCCAATATAAAAACCAATTTGCTGAATAATATGACATCCTATAAAATTAACCCAAGTAAAATTATATTGTGATTGTCTTGTAGATGTTGTTAAATCAATATATTGACAATAAATATCAGGTAAATCAAATACAAAATACATATCACGAACTAAATCAGCAATACGTTGAACTTTAAAACGAACTTGAATAGGTTGGTCATACTGTAAATCCTGTGGACCATCCATTGAAAATGTAACCGACTCCTCCGCAAAATGCGAATATTTTTTATATGTTTTATAAAAATAAGTAAAGTCTGGATTACCATTTAATAATACATTTTGGGCTCCGTATGCTACTAATGAATATAATCCGCCACCTGGCATATCGCTATTCTTATTACATTTAATATATATACCTTTTAAATATACATATTAAATATTTTATATATTTGTAATTATTTTAGCTATTAGTTTTAATTATTAGTTTTAATTATTAAATTATTAATATCCTTTAGCCCACCATGTATCATCCAAATAAGGAGGAACATTTGCACTTGTATTAGCAGATGCTAATTTACTTGAAGGACCTTCATTCATTAATTCATTAATTTCTCCATAGCATAGAGCATAATTAAAATAAGATAAACGGCTAATCATTCCTTTCATTACACCAAATACTTCAAAGCCATCATCATCAGTTGAAGGAACAATACTATGTTTAATGGTAATACGACGTTGACTAAAACAGTTAATATTTTCATAATTTTGATAAGCAGTAAATCCATCAAAAGATAATTTTCGTGCCAAATTACCATTAACATAGACTTCAAGGGCATTATTATTACATACAATTCCAACATGTACCCATTTTCCAACTGGAAAATTACTAACCTCTACATAATTATTCCAAGTCTTATAAGTATTCATATATACTCGTAAAGTATTTGTATCAGAACGCATATAAACACCGGGTGCTAATAAAGGGAATTGACATGAAAAACCTTTATGGAATATATGAAGTAGACCACGTTCATTTCTAAATGTAGAAGGATGAACATTAAGATAAAATGAATAACTAAATTCTATACCAGAACGTTCATTTTCTGATAAATGAATTGGTTTAGAATTACTATCATTTGGATTTTGGATAATGCTAACTGCTTTATCTTCAGTATTATATGTAACTGGTAATAATTCTGTTCTATTCATACGTAACCGATTTATATATTTATAAATAACTTCAACAAATAGTAGTGTTACAAATAGAACAACAACAATAGTAAGTGCCAATAATATTTGGGGTATTACACCGGGTCCTTGAACCGAATTTAATCTTGTATTAAAGTGATTGTTGTCCATATCTATCCTTTTATTATTTTAGTTTATAATGTTGAACTTGGAGCGAAGAATGATTTAACCCAAGATATGATATTTGTAATTGGTTCAGGTCCAGACATATAATTTCTATAGACTTGTTCTGGATTAAGTGCCGTATCACATACATATGTATTAGAAATCATACCTCCAAATCCACTATGTGCTAATAGATTGGCACTGTATCCACCAGCATCTACCCTATAAAATGATGGAAGAACACATGATCGAGCAAGTTTACCATCCAAATATACATCAACTGTTCTTGAATTAACTGCTACCGTAATATTTACCCATCTTTGTAAATCAATTTCAGGTAAATCACATAATGGTGATGCATCTAATATTCCAGAATGTGTCTGTAATGTACCAAAAATACTATTAATCTTAGATTTTTCAAGACTTTCAGTAGATGCGTCAGATGTATTATAAATATTAGAAGGATCACGTGTCTGTAGTCGGACGTGTAAGGACGGTTTTTGTCCTCCTAAATAAATGCGAATTGTGTCAAATTGAGGACCTCCTAAACTAAAAATATGTTTATTAAATCCAGCACGATATGACCAATTATTTACATATACCCAAGTTGATACTGTAAATTCACCACCTTCGTAAATAGCAGGTAATTCTGTAGAATTAAATGTTAAAGGTTTAGCTTGATCTAAATTAGCAGGCTGAATAGCATTAATAAGTGTTACACATCGTTGTGTAACAGGACCAAATAAATATTGATATAAGTAATATAATGCCACTATACCAATAATTATAATAACTATTGGAACTAAACTGCCGATAACGGATGATGAATTATTTGTATTCTGTTCCATTATTCTGTATCCTGTATATTCTGGAGGTTATAAGGTTATAAAATATAATATTACAAATATATGATAATATAATTGTAAAATATAATAATTATTAATAATATCTTAAGCATAAGGTGTAGTCCATTGTAATAAGTTATTAGATGGAGGATTTGTTATAGTATCACAAGGTAATCCGGGAGGACATTCAGCAAAGAGATTTATACCTGGAAAATTAAAACTAAATACATTATCCTCTAATACATTATCATTTGTATCAATATGTGATAAACGTTCTCTTTCTACATCTTGTAATGATAATCGCTTATTATTTACAATAATATGTATAACAGATCCGTCTAAACTTGAATGACCTACACTTAAAGGACTTGAAATAACAGTAGGATAATTTGCTAATGTCTGTGATGCTACAATTCTATTATTATAAATTACATCAAATCTACGTCCATCACGGAGAATTGCTATAAATACCCATTTCTGTTTAGGAATAGAGGGTAATTCTATTGTTTCATACTCCATTTTTCCAGCATTTAATGTATTAATACGAAGTCTTGCTGCTGAATTATCATTATGTTTTGGAGCGGGTGATACTTCTAAGAAAAAATTATTTTCAACTTGTAATATAGGAACAAAACTATCGGATACTTTTAGGGTTCTATCACCAGCTTGAATATTAAAATATCCCATGACAGTTGAACCAGATGTCGCTAATATTTTTCTCTTAGCCTGGTCGGAATATAATATGTCTTTTTTAGTTGATAGAGATGTTAAAGAAGGAAGTAAATCATTATTTCCTGAACCTGGATAAATTACATAAACAATTATATATATTGTTACAAGTATTAATATAATACCAAATATAATAAATGCTATAAATGTCATATTCCTATTACAAAGATAGTTTTTCTAATCTATTTTCTATATTAGATGCCATATTACTTAAATTAGTACCCAGACTTGTTCCCATATTACTTATATCAGATCCAATATTACTAAGGCTCGGACACCCAGTAGAAGAACCAGGCATATCAGTTGCGTCAAAATCTTTTCTTGATGCTAATTCAGGCTTAGCATAACGTATTTCTGATGTTCTCAATATACGGTTCCATATTTTAAGATTTCTTACTTTAACTATATTAGTATTAATTCCTAATGGACCTTCTATATCTCCTGTAATATCTTTTGGAGGAGCTGAAAACTTACGTGTTTTTGCTAAATGTCCATTAAGATATACTTCCATTGCTTGCTCCATTATAATTACTCCAACTCTAAATGGTTCTTGTACTGGTATATTTGAAATTACTACATTTTCCATATTATTATCACTATTCTGAACTGATACAATTAGGTCATTTGTATCAGGTAATAGAGCCATTACAAGATTATAACGCTCATACATTCCCAATAGGGTTTCAGAAGATGGTTTTTCTTTTAACATTCCACCCCTTGAGAAAAATACACGTGGATGCTGTGAGAATTGTAAGGGATTTTCTATGAAAACATCTAGATTTAGAGAATAATTATATGCGGCTGAACTTATTGGTAAAACCTTATTTGGTAGAATTTTAGTTAATCCTTTATCCCAAAATAGTTTTCCATCATCAAATCCTGGAACTGGAATATAACCGGGATCACCAGGATGTAATATAAATATAGGTGTAATCATAAAATGAACGAATAAAAGTATTACCATAATAGCAATAAAAATAGCAAGTAAATATGCTAAAAATCGTAATCCTATATTTCTTGATTGTACAGTATTATTTCTTGTAGCACCATTGACGATTGCTGATGCAGATGGTACAGATTTATTTGTTTTACTAAATAATCCTGAAAATATACCACTTTTAGCTGAATTATTTGTAGATGTCGGGAGTATAGATGTATATGAAAAATTATCTGGAAGATATCGTTTTAGAATATTAGTAGACATATTAACCTATTTTCTTATGCTTCTTTCTTTTTGTCTTTTTTATCTTTTTTGTTTTATTTATTCTGTATTCTATTAATAAGATATACTGCCGTTCCAACACCTGATATTATAATAGTACCTGTTATAAATCCACGGATAAAAGAACGAAAATCAACCTCCTTCATATCATCTTTAGTCCAAACTGGTGATCTATCTCTTTTTCCAAGTCTCTCATAATATATTAATACTTCTTCTTCAGTCCATTCAGGTTTTTTCAACATTTTATTAACATTATTATGTATCATAATAGTCCATTTTAATAAATCATTACGTGTATCCAAAAATGGAGTTATTGGATTTTTCTTTAAGTGCTCCTGATAATGATCTCTACAGACAGAGCATGGTAGGAGAAAGGCGAGTGATTCATAGAAGTCTTTTGCGCATTTTTTCTCAGTATATGATGGGTTTTTAGGATATCCTAATGCTACTATATGTATTGTATGCCAAAAAAATGGACCCCAAACAGTTGGTGGAAATTGCATTCTATTTATAATTTATTTATATTGTATTATAATTATATATACGCTTTTACTACTATAGTACATCATTACATTTATAAAAATAAATATGATTTAATTGATAGATTTAAAGACTATTATGCTTATATATTTAATTGTAATATAAATGTCGTATAATGATGCTAACCGGATACAACATTGTACAAACTGTGGTATGCATGGACATATATTTCGTAATTGCTTATCACCTGTAACAAGTTATGGTATTATAGCAGTTAGATATGTAAATAATAATACTAATCTATTTTCTAAGAATAATATTACTAATTTTAATGATAATATTGAATATTTGCTAATTCAAAGAAAGGATTCGCTATCATTCGTTGAATTTATTCGTGGTAAATATAATCCTTCTGATGATGAATATATTGGTCGTCTTTTTAGGGGAATGACACAAGGAGAACAAGAATTAGTTAGAACTAAGACATTTGATGAACTATGGAAAGGAGTTTGGGGAGAAACATCTGCTGTTAAATCACATAAAACCGATTATGATATTTCTGAGAAAAAGTTTGAATTAATTTCTGATAAACTTATGAAGTTGATTAATGATAATCCTACAAAATGGATTGAACCTGAATGGGGTTTTCCTAAAGGAAGACGTAATCCTCATGAAAGTGATATTACTTGTGCTATTCGTGAATTTCAGGAAGAAACAGCCTTGAAACGTCATGATTTTAATATTATTCAAAATTCATATCCAATTTCTGAAACATTTTTTGGTTCAAATCAAGTTCATTATTGCCATAAATACTATATTGCTGTTTGTAATAAAAATATTGAAGTTAATATGAATATGTCAAATCCTCATATGGCAAGAGAAATTGGTGCTATTAAATGGTGCTTACTTGATGAGGCTCTTACTAAGATTCGTCCGGATAATGTAGAGAAACGTGAGATTTTACTTAAAGCTGGTAAGATTTTACGTAATTTTTATCCTGTTGATACATCAGATTCCAATCGTTTAATTTATAAAAATACACATTATTAAATTACAATTTAGATCTAATATAAAGTTTATTAATATTCAAATATTATATTTATAATAGCAATGGAAACTACAACAAATCCTTTTAATAAATCACCTAATCAAATACCAAAAACTTCTACAACAAATCCTTTTAATAATAATAATGTATCAAATTATATTGTTAATATTCCTGGATTAAATAATAATGAAGAAGTTACACAATCTAATGTAATACAAGTTCCATCTGAAATAGTACAACCTCCAAATGAAGAACAACCAGAAGAGGAACAGTTAGAAGACGAGGATGAATTAGAAGAGGAAGAGTTAGAAGACGAGGATGAATTAGAAGATGAACTACCAGAAGAGGAAGCGTTAGAAGAAGGAGACGAAGAACCAGAAGAGGAAGAGTTAGAAGAAGGAGACGAAGAACCAGAAGACGAACAGTTAGAAGAAGAAGATGAACAGTTAGAAGAAGAGGAAAATAATAATTCTCTTTTAAATAATGAATTAAATAATGCGAGTATAGCAACTGCTAACTTTGAAGCACTAACTGATAAAGAAATATTATCCCTATGGGATACAACACTTGACTTTTTAGAACGTGATGTTATTATTGATGAACTTAGAAGACGTAAATTATTTCCATCAGATGCTATAAAAGAATGGGAAGATGAAACAGGTGCTTATCCAGATACACGTGATCCTGAATTCTTACAAAAACTATTAGCAAAACGTGAATTTGCGGAATCACTTCAATCTACATGGAAACCTCGTGGAGATCCTTGTGATGATGATGGAACATTTGAAGTAACACCCGTCCAACGTTTTGTAAGTAATTTTATGTCCCCTAAAACACCTTATATGTCAGCACTTCTATTTCACGGTGTTGGTGTTGGTAAAACATGTGCTGCTATTCAAATTGCTGAAGCATGGTTATCTGAATTTCCTCGTAAAGAAGTACTAATTGTAGCACCCCCAACAATCCAACAAGGATTTTATAGAACTATTTTTGATGTATCACGTGTTAAAATAGGACAAGATAATGAACCTAATACAACTACACAATGTACTGGTGATATTTATATGCGTTTATCAAATACATTATTTGAACGTGACCCAGAACGTATTCAAAAATTAGTTAATAAACAGATTAGAAGACGCTATAAATTATTTGGTTATATTTCTTTTGCTAATTATATTAAAACTGCTCTTAAAGGTATTCCTTATGCTGCATCTGATGAACAAAAAGAACAATTAAAAAAAGAAAAAATACGTGGACAATTTAGTGGTAGATTACTATTAATTGATGAGGCTCATAATTTACGAGATTTAGCAGAGGAAGTTGCAGATGAACAACCTCAAACTCCTGGTGGTAAAGCCGAAAAATCAGATGCTGAAGGAGGAAAACAATTAACACCCTATTTACGTGATGTTTTACGTTTTTCTGAAGGCCTAAAATATGTTATGTTAACTGCTACACCTATGTACAATACATACAAAGAAATTATTTTTGTTCTTAATCTTTTACTTCTAAACGACAAAAAGGCAACTATTACAGAAAGTGATGTTTTTGATGTTACTGGAAATATAACTGAAAAAGGTATTCGATTATTATCATATATTTCACAAAGATATGTAAGTTTTATGCGTGGAGAAAACCCTATATCATTTCCTGTTCGTTTATTCCCTCAAGGAATACCAAAACTCACATCATATCCATCCAAAAGTCCAAGCGGGACAGAAATTAATGAACAAAGTAAATCATATTATAATCATCTTCCTATAGTTCCTATTACATTACAAGGTGATATATTACAGGCTACTACAGCATTTATGCGTGTATTACCTCCTGGTAAGGGATTAAGTACATTTGTTGTTAATAATTTAATCAATGCTGGTAATTTTATAGTTCCTGCTAAAACAAGTGGAGCAGATATTAATGAATTAGATAGTAATAATGAAGAAGTGTCTACTATTACTACATCTTTGGAGGATCTAAAACTTAGAACTAATAATGAATGTTTATGGACAGTATTTAATAAAGAATCAAGTGGTGGTGAAATGCGTGTGAGGGCTAAAAAAGAAGGTGGTGCGAGATGGTTAGGAGAAGATCAATTAGCTAATTATAGCCCTAAATATGCGTTTTTAATTAATAAAGCACGTACATGCGATGGTGTTCTATTTGCTTATACACGATTTGTAAATACAGGTGCATTTGCTTTAGCACTTGCTTTAGAAGCAAATGGGTATAGTCCATATGGTCGTAAGAGTGGATTTTTAGCAAATGGAATACAAACCCCTGGTGGTCGTCAATGTGCTTTATGTCCTGAAAGAGAACGTAATCATCCTGCTAATTCAGGTCATACTTTTACTCCTGCTTATTATGGTATTTTAACAGGTGATAAACAAATTTCTCCTAAAAATGAAGAAACTATTCGAGCTCAACGTGCTTTAAATAATGCAGATGGTTCAAAGATGAAAATTATTATTGGTAGTCAAATTGCCTCTGAAGGTGTAGATTTACGATTTGTCCGTGAAACACATGTAATTGATGGATGGTTTCACTTGAATAAAACAGAGCAAATTCTGGGTCGCGCTATTCGTTATTTATCACATTGTGCTCTTCCAAAAGAGAAACGTAATAATACAGTCTATTTATATGCTGGTGTAATTCCACCTGAAAACCCATTAGGAAAACGTGAAACGGTTGATTTATATAGTTATAGATATGGTTTTAGCAAAGCGGTTCTTGTAGGTAATGTTACACGTATAATGAAACAGGCTGCGATTGATTGTAACTTAAATAATAAAGCAATTGTAATTCAAGGACAAGAACCCATAAAACAGATTGATTCGCAAAGACGTGTTCGTGATAATGTTAATATTAATGATATGCCTTTTACAGCAGTATGTGATTGGATTGAGACATGTGAATATGAATGTAAACCGCAATTTGATGTAAAAAGTCTAAAGATTGATGATTCAACATATGATGAGTTTGCTGCAAGATGGCGTGTTGCTAAATTAAAAGAGCGTATTAAAGCACTTTTTGCTGAACAAGTATTTTATAGAACTGAAGATATGTGGAATATGATGGCGGATATTCCTCGTATGGTTGTTGTTGATTTACTCACTGAAATTATTGATAATAAAAACTTTATGGTTGTAAATAACGGTATTTCTGGATATATTCGTTATTGTAATGGTTATTATTTATTCCAGCCTTCTGTTTATTTAGATCCAACAATTCCTTTATCTATTCGTATGTCACGGTTTCCTGTAAAGCGTGATGTATATACACCTATTACATATGAACTTCCTGAAATTATTGAAGATGATGAAACAGTAAAAGTAAATACTACACAAACTATAGAAGTAGTATGGTCTTCAATAATGAAATGGTGTGAAAATCTATCAAATAGTAATGTATATATTAATCAACCAGATGAATTAAATCAAAGATTGGAAAGTCTATATGGAGATAATATTGAACTTCTTGAAAAATATAAACAAGTATTGGAAATGGTTAAATGGTTTTATACTTCATTTATAAAAGCAAATATGCGCAATATTGATGCTTTTAGATTGGCTTTAATACAATATTTTTGGGATAATTGGATTACTTTAGATGAAAAGAAGTTTCTCATTTATAATACAAGTCTTAATTTATTAGAATGTATTCAAGATGATCAATATAATTTAGGACGTTTAGTTATAAATAGATTACTTGACCCTACAAATGGAGAATTAATATATATGTGTGAAGGAGGAGAAGTCTGTAAAAAATCAGTAATTGATGAAATACTTCGTGATAAGGCAGAGGAAATTAAGAGTTTTAATGTAAATATCGAAACAACTGGAGAAATGTATGGATTTAGTGTTCCTAAGAATGGAGATATTGTTTTTAAAACAGGAGAACCACCTGTTATTGGTAAAAAGGTTGGTCGTGGAAAGGAATGTGCTAATGTTAGTACTATGACTGGACATATTAAACAATTAATTGAAATTGGTGATATTTTACGTAATTCAGGAATGGGTGATTATGAATTAAGACGTGATGTACTTATTAGTAGTAGACCTATACGAAATGCTACTCGCGCATGTAGTTTATTAGAAATGTTTATTCGTTATATTGATTTACAAGAATTACGTGGATTACGATGGTATTTTAGACCAGTTGCAGCATATTATACAGGGCATAAGGGATTTTTCCGTTCTGATAAAAAATAATTTTATTTATCAGCCTAAAATTTGATTTAGGTTAAAGCCTAAAAGCATATAATAGAAAATAGGAGAATGGAAACCGTGGCTTTCTTTGAAAAAAAAGTTAATTTAACACCTAAGGATTTAAACAAAATTAAATCGGTATCAATTGAAGATATTATTCTTGAAAAGGCAAAGAAATTAATTGAAAATAAATGTTCTGAACATGGATTTGTTCTTCCCGGTTCTGTAACACTTATTTCACGCTCTATGGGATATTATGAAGCAGCACGATTTACAGGTGATACTATCTATTATGCTAAATTTCAAGGTAATGTTATTTATCCAGCAGATGGTGTTCAAGTGGTAGGTGAAGTAATTCGTAAAAATAAGATGGGTTTGTATGTTAACTATAAAGATGCTATTCGTATTCAAGTTCCTCGTGATTTACATTTAGGTAATGAAGAATATGAAGAAGTTGAAATTGGAGATATGATAGAGATTGAAATTAAAAGGTCAAAATTTCAAATTGACGATGAATATATCTTAGCAAGCGGTGTATTTCTTTCTAATAAGTCTGATAAAACTGCTACTGCTACTGCTACTGCTACTGCTGCGACAGCAAATACTATTGAAATGCCAATTACAACTACAGATGATCAAGAAGAACCTGCTTTAAATACTCTTGAAGAACAAGAGTTTGAAGAAGAGGAAGAACAGGCTGAAGATGAAGAAGGTAGTAATAATCAATTAATGGGTGGTGATTATGATAATAATGAAGGTGATAATGATAGTGATAGCGATGATAATAGTTATAGTGACAGTGATGATAATAGTGAAGACGAAGACATTGATGATGTCGAGGATAATGAAAACTAAGAAAAATAAAAATAAAATAGTATGCGGTTGAAATTTTGATAACAACATCTTTACGGAATTAGGAGTTTTAAATGTCTGAAGAAATACCAAGGACTTTTACAACATCATATGAAAAACGAAAACAATTATTTGAGTATATTAAAGTTCTTGTAAGACCTGAACAGGAACATATTCTTAAAATACTCAAGAAATTTAAAGAAAACTATACGGAAAATTCAAATGGTATTTTTTTTGATTTAATGGGTATTTGTGATATTACATTTGAAGCTATTGAAGAATACCTAAGCTTTTGCCTTAAAAATCGTGAAGAAGATAAAGAAAGAATTACTGAAATGGATAAACTTCGTAATGAAAATTATGTAAGTTCTGATGATAGTTCTAATGATAATTCAGATGATGATAATGAAAAAACGGCATAAAGCCTTTACATATATATTATATTAAGATAATACATATTTATTGAAAATGGCATCAAGAAATGATACATCAAGCAAATATAAAAATGTTTCATTTGATGAATTAATGGAGTATTCTAAAACAAATCCCAATAGAAATCAGTCTCTGGCATCTATTGAGGTTCAAGTATCTAAACATGTAGAAGATACATCTCTTGATAAGATTGGGTTGAGAGGATATAAAGCATATAATTTAAATCCATCTGGTATTCTAAGTTTAATTGTATGTATTAATGATTATGGAAATTATGGTATATTATCTAAAGCAGGTCGTATTCAGGCAATTAGTAATTTAGCTACAAGTCTTCAAGAAAAATCAGATACTTTAAAGAATACATCATTAGCAAGAAAACGTAAGAAGATTTACGATTTAATTGGTGCTGCATATAATAATTCAAAGTTTGAGGCTAAAGATTATTTAGATTTATATACTGGTATTGGAGCAATTAATAATTTACAATTTATTTTAATGAAATCTAATGAACAAGAAGTATCTGAAACAGGTGAAGTCTCTGAGACTGGATACAAAGGTGAGATTTATTTTTCAAGTAATCCTGAAATGTGGAAATATGATACTCCTACTTGGATTGTAGATTATCATGGGCGATGGGTTGCTTTACCTATGGATACTCATTCTAAACCTATCAGAGGCTTCTTAGCACAATGGATTAGTAATATTGAACAATCTGGATGGTTTATTAATTGGCCTGATGTAGATAAAACAAAAACAGAATTAGTAGAACTTCTTAGCGCACTTCCTACTTGGGATGAGAAGGATAAAAAACAAACAAAAGATGTTTTATCACAACGCTTAGGTAAAGCAAATACTTTACGTGTATTTACGAATTGGATGATGGGTAAAATTGACGCGATTGAGCCTGATGATTTTTAGCAGATTTACACTTAAGGTTCTTTTATATCTATATATTTAGAATTGCGATGGACTTGTATTCAACTGAATCAAAACAACTATCGGCTCTTATTCAGGATTGGTCTAAACGTCCTGAACAAGAACTGGAGGCAACATTCGGTGTTGGAGGACAAGTTGATTCAACTACATTTCTTCAAATCGCTCAACGTTTACGCATTAAAGGATTTGAAGTTATTCCCCAAGATGATCGTCTAAGTATTATCACTCCGAATCATATTCGTTTATCACTTCAAGGTCTTGGTGTATTACAGTCTTACTGTAGAGATGATAAACTGGAAGGAAAACCTTTTAGCGCTATGATTAAAGACCGTACTTCTGCTGAGAGTAATGTTGACTTAAAAGAATATGATGTCCGTATTAAGTCACGTCGTGAAATTAATCTAAGTCGCGATGACCCACGTGTACGTGAATTAATTGATAATTGGGGAACTCTTAATAAGGCATTTCGGTTAATTAAAAGATGGACTTTCCGAGGAAAGGGAATTCGTATTGATATGTCTATGGTTAGAAGTACAGAGAAAGATCAAAAAGGTCAATATAAATGGGTAAAATCATTCCTTCAAAATAATATCTTTAAAGAACCAGTTCATTATGAAGTTGAAGTAGAACTATTACGTGATGAAAATACTGAAACATCACAAGGTGCTCTTAAATCACTTATTAGTGGTGTAGGTGAAATTCTAAGAGCTATTCAGAAAAATACACTTCTTATCAGAAAATCAGTTGCTACAGCAGTTAAAGCTGAATACATTTCACTTGTAAAGTCTGATCGTTTCCGAGGTGTATCACCTATTACTCTTGAAGTTAAAAATATGATGGCTGATATTCAAGATGGTATTCCTAATATTCGATCTGGTTATAACGTTACTGATAAAGCAGATGGTCTTCGCGCATTAGGTTTCTGTAATAAAGATGGTGAACTTTATCTTATTGATATGGCTATGAATGTCTATAAAACTGGTCTTAGAAGTGAACGCTGTGCTAATACACTACTTGATGGTGAATGGGTTACTATGTCTAAACATGAAAAGGCTATTAATCATTACCTAATATTCGATATCTATTATGGATTTAATGGTGAAAATGTAAGTGTTTTACCCTTTGCTGATATTACCAATTTAGATGGTGCTGTAAATACACGTTACAATAAAATTAAGGCTTGGCAGAACGCCTGGGCGGAAAGCAATCAGATTGTTTCTAAAGGTATAACTGATACAAATAAACTACTTATTAGTATTAAACAATTCAGATTTGCTACACCAAATAATACATCCATATTTATCGCATGTACCAGTGTATTAGATACACCTCGTATTTATGAAACAGATGGTCTAATTATTACAACTAATACATCACCTCTTCCTCAAAAGCCTGGTGAAACTTTCTACGAACAATTTAAATGGAAACCTTCCTCGCAAAATACAATTGATTTCTTAGTTAATTTTGAGAGAGAACCAGGTATTCCTACAATGGAAAAGATTACAAATGGTATTCATCCTAAATCAGGGCAAACAGTTCGTTATAAAACTCTAAGATTATTTGTTGGTAGTGATAAAGATCCCGCTTTTGATAATCCTCGTAATACTATCCTATTAGAACATAATATTCCTCGTGAAAAGTCAGGAAGTAATAAATATAAACCCGTGCTATTCAGTCCACTTGAGTTTGCTGATACTATGGCAAGTGTATGTAATTTACTTGTTAAGATTGATCCTGAATCAGGAGAGGAATATGTAACAACATATGATGAGGGTGATTTAATGGCAGATATCGCTGCAGAAATTACAACTGATACTGAAAATCGTGAGGAACTTATTCGTAGAGGTTTAATTGAACAAAAACATATGGTTGGAACTGGTGAACCTATTCGTGATAGAAGTATTGTTGAAATGCGTTATGAACCTAAGAATGAAGGTGGGTGGCGTTGGATCCCTATTCGTGTTCGTCATGATAAAACAGAACGATTGCTACGTGGTACTCTTGCCAGAACCCTTAACTCTGAAAAAGTAGGTAATTCTGTATGGAATTCTATTCATGAACCTGTTACTTATTCTATGATACGAACTGGTGCTGAATTACCTACTGAAGAAGAAATTAAGGATTTAATTAAATCTCGTGAAACTGATGTTACTAAAAAATATTATGAACGAAAAGCTTCTGAAGAAGATATTATGCTTGTTCGCGGTATGTTAGATTTCCATAATAAATATGTTAAAAATGATATTCTATATAGAAGATTATTACGTGGTGGAGGTAAAGCCGTTTTAGATATGGCTTGTGGTAAAGGTGGTGATTTATATAAATGGATTATGAATAAAGCACGCGTTGTTGTTGGTGTTGATACAGCAGGTGAAAATATTACAAATAATCGCGATGGTGCTTATAAGCGTTATTTGGAGTCTATTGTTGAGTTTGGTCCTAATCGTGTTCCACAGATTGCATTTATCATAGGTAATTCTGCGCGAAGATATATTAATGGTGAAGCAGGTGCCACTCCTGAAGAAAGTAATATGCTTCGTAGTATCTTTGGTAAATATGATCCTGAGGGTGCTGTTCCTAAATATATTGAAACTAAAATGGCAGGTTCATTCCGTCCTGGTGCTGATGTAGCAGTTTGTATGTTTGCTATTCACTATTTCTTTGAAAATAAGGAAACACTTGATGGTCTTATCCAAAACTTGGCTGATACTGTAAAAGTAGGTGGATATTTCGCTGGATGTGCTTTTGATGGTATGAAAGTATTTAATTTACTAAGAGGTATTGAAATGGGACGTTCTAAATCTGGAAAAGAAGGTGATGTTCCTATCTGGACTATTACTAAAGGTTATGATAAAGAGGAATTAAGCCCTGATGAAGATTCGCTTGGTTTAGCAGTTGATGTTGAGTTTATCAGTATTGGAACACCTCATCGCGAATATTTAGTGTCATTTGAATTACTACAAAAGAAACTAAAATCTGTAGGATTTGAATTAGTAGATAAGGATGATTTAGGGCGAATGGGTCTAAATAATAGCACTAATACATTTGATGTTTCTTGGGATATGGCAAATAAATCAGGGCGTAAATATATCATGCCTGATTCTGTAAAAGAGTTTTCATTCCTAAATCGCTGGTTTATCTTTAAACGTGTAGGTGAAATTGAAGTAGAAGAAGTGCCTGAAGAGGAAGAGGAAAAAGAAGTACCCTATGCTGACAGTATTACTGCTAATACAACTGGAAATGTATCTGAAGCCATTGAAAAGATTACATTGGAAGGTGTTGATGAAGAAGAAGGGGCTTCTGCAAAAGAAGAAGTGGCAGTCGCAAAAACAGTTGAACAATCCGTTATTTCTGAAACAGGTGCTAAATTACCAAGTGCTGATAAGAAGTTTACAGAAACAGAATTATTCCGTTTTGGCCCTGAAGCACGTCAGGCTGATTTACTCAAGATTGGTGATGTTAATGCTGGACGTTGGTTGGCACTCTCAGCACCTTTCCCTATTCCTGATCCCACAGACCCTACTGTTGTATATCCCAGTATTGAACACTATATGGCAGGTATGAAATTCAAGGTTGCATCTAATAAACCTGACATGGCTAAGAGTTTGATGAGTTCATCTGGTAGTATCCATCAGACATTCTTAGGAAGACGTCGTCTTGATCCAAGTATTAAACCTGATACACAGCGTGATTATGATCTTATTAATGAAGAAGTCACTGAGATTAAAAAGAGTATGCAGAAGACAAGTCTTAATAAATATCGTGTTGTATTTGATGATAGTAAATGGATCCCTGTTAAGGATACTTATCTTAAGGATGCTCTACAATACAGATGGAATAAAGATGCACGTTTCCATAAAATTGTGGATGCTGCCAGAGAAAAGGGTAAATATCTACTCTATTCAGCCAAGGTAACCTCTACTGGCTTTAGTGAGTTTGGTGGTGTTCGTGATATGTCAAGTGGTCGTATTGTAGGAGAGAATTTAGTTGGAAAACTTATTATGGGTTTAGCTGGATTTAGATTTTAAAGAATATAAATATAATATAACTTAAATATATAAATGAATAATATTTTTAATGAACTATTAGAATTATGGTCTTTATGGGATAATAGTAATTTACAGCATAATGTTATATGTTTTTCAACTATAGCATATACCTTATATATCTTAAATGATTTAATTACCAATGAAAAATATTATAAAAGACCTATGATATGTTATATGAGTAATTTTACTTTACAAATGACAATTAGTCCTATTATTGGCTGTATTATAGGGAAGTTTGCTCCAATTACATTTCCATTTATATTAGGTATTTCACATTATCCTCTTTTTGTTACAAAACAACCTAAATAAATTACTCATTATTATAATGTAATATAGTAATATGCCTTTCCAACCTTGGCAACATCTATCGCGTATTAATCATCATCCTCGCGATGATCATATTAGATTCCACGAACCTACTCACAAATATTATGTAAATGGTTCTTGTGAGGGGAACATTAGTTGTACAGGATTTATTCATGAGTTTTTTGGTCATTTTGACCCCAAAGCAATTATTGCTAAAATGCGTAGAAATCCTGTTAAATGGGCTCAGAGTAAATATTATGGAAAAACAGATGAAGAAATTATTGCTGAATGGAATGAAAATGGTCGTCAAGCATCAGAGGCTGGAACTGCTATGCATTTAGCAATTGAACAATTTTTACATGGGTCAGCGGAACTTATTAAGCCAGAAATTAAAGATACTCCTGAATGGCGTTATTTTATGAATTTCTGGAATGATCATGGATGGGATTTAGAACCTTATCGCTCGGAACATGAAGTTTTTACAGACAGCCTTACTCCAATCAAAGGAGAAAGAAAGATTAAACTATGTGGTTCAATTGATATGATTTTTCGTCGTAAATCAGATGGGAAATATGTGATTTATGATTGGAAACGTTCTAAAGAAATTAAATCTGAAAATCCTTTTGGAACAGGTCTGGCTCCTTTGGAACACTTACCTGATACAAATTATTGGCATTATACTCTTCAGCTTAATGTTTATAAATGGATGCTTGAAAAATATTATGGAATGGAAATTGGTGATTTATATTTAGTTATTATGCATCCTGATAATCCTAATTATCGTCGAATGCGGTTGAATATTTTGGAAGATGAAGTGGAAGATATGATTGAATGTCGTCGCCGTGCTGTAGAAATGGGCTGTAAACAGACTGTTATTCTTCCTTTGCCTCAGGATCAGGAACAGGAGGAGGAGCAGCAAGAGAACCAATCACGGGTCTCTTCTTTCGCGTTTGACTTCTCAAAACATTAGAATTTATTAATATATTATGTATTTTTTAACTCATATATTATATTAGTTAAATAACCAATATAATCGTAATCAAATAATAATGCTAACTCAGTTTCAATATCTTTTTTATTTTTATAATATTTTGATAAATGTATTAATTGTTTACCAATATGTGTTTTTTTATTTATTTTAATAGATTTAGTTAGAATAGGTTCTTTTCCAAATACATAGTTTTTAGATATATATCTATCCTTTGAACTTAGAAATATATTAATTGGTTCAATAGCATTATTAAATGAAATACCAA
>JACCDX011393317.1_pt1 | contig 42673 bp, 19 predicted proteins | sample 7449681 | NCBI WGS metagenome assembly JACCDX01 (sample SAMN15323450, study PRJNA562643) | freshwater metagenome | isolation source: river surface water | place: USA:Blue River Watershed | collected 2017-08-18
AAGTTGTCCACTCTGGACCTTACTTGTCTGACCACGTTTTGCTCTAGCGTAGGTCCTGCTCCAGCTACAAATAATAGAACCCTGTCGGCAGTGTTGGATTTTATTATTAAGAAGATCTGCTGTCTGGAAGATACTATTCCTGCAGGCGGTAGTGGTGGAAATACTACTTACTCTGAACCTAATCTTGCCTTACCTACCTGTCTTCAGTATACTGACCCGGCTACCAATCAAACGGTAACTCAGCTGGTTCATAATCAATATACTTTAAGACTTGGTAACCAGTTTTGTTCTTTAAAGACAGTTGTAGATAGTCACACTACTACACTGGCTTCTCACAATACCAGGATTACTACCCTGGAAAATGCCCCTGCGGTAACACTTCCCCAGGTAACACCTAACTGTATTCTACCTGCTGTACCAACAGCCATGAATACTGTACTGGACGAATTAGAATCTCAGTACTGCCTTTTAAGGGGAGTGCTTGGTACTAATACCCAGATCACTGCGGCAACTGCCAGCCAGTGTGCTAATCTTGGTTCTGCCACTGCTCTTAGTCAGAGTGGTACTATGTCCAGCCTTACCGGTTGGAACGGTACGGTTACAAACATGGCCCAGGCTTTTCAGAATCTCTGGATCACCGTGTGTGACATGAGAGCTGCTGTGGCTACATTGATTGCCAGTGCTTCCCAGGTTAACTGTAATCTTTTTGTACTTAGCTATGACGCCAGTGCAAACAATAACCGTACAGAAGTTACTTTGGATTTCAATCCTGGAACTATTATTCCTGCCGGCTTTGCTAACGCGGTGATTGGAAGTACTGTAGTTATTTCTGATGGAACTAACCAGAAGAGCTTCCCGATCAACTTAACCTCTCTTGCTGCCAGCGGTACATTTACTGCAGTAGTAGCAGGTGGTAGCGTTGTTGGTACAGCCCTTAATACTTCTCAGCCTTATACAGTGACTGTAACTGGTAATATAACCAAGGACGGTCAAACATGTAGTAAGACTGAGTCCAGAACTGTTTCAGTTCCTTGTCCTATTATTACTAACGTAACCGCTACTATATCATAACATGAACATAACCCTTACATGGACAGCAGGTGGTGGTGCCTCCACACAAGATGTACAGTACAAACTGGCATCTTCTTCAACATGGATTACCCATGAGAGTGTTGCTGGTAACATAGCTACTTCAAGCATTGCTGGTTTGTTAGATAACCAGATTTATGACTTTAGGGTTATTACCAACTGCCCCGGTGGAACACCGAGTGCCAGTCCTGCTACACAGCAGATTAAGATTACCTGTCCTGTTGTAACAGCTACACCTTCTGATGTAAGTATTGCTTATAGTTTTCCTGAACTGGGAGGCTCGGTTACTGCTTATACTGTTAAGCTATTTAACAGTGATGGCAGCCAGGAATTGGCCAGCCAGGCTCCAACAGGAACTACTACCAGATCCGGTACGTTTACGGCACTTACTCAAAACACATCTTATAAGATAAGAGTGATTATTACTGCGGGTTCTTTCAGTAAGACAAACTGTGCTTTTGTAGATGTAACTACTACTTCTACTCCGGCATGTAACCCGCCATCTAACGTAACTGCTACTATAGAACCTGATCAACCTCAAGAATAAAATTACTTTAGAATATGGCTTGCCCTGATCATAACCCATGTAACCCTTGTGCAGATTGCCCACCGGCTCCTGCCCTCAACCTTCCTCCTTGTATAGGTGGTGAACCTTGCGAGGAAATATCTAAGGTTGACTGCTTAACTTTTTCCGGACCTAACCTTCCGGCTCTTGGTGTTTTGAATAATGACAGGATGCTTGCTATTCTGTTAAAGCTTCATAAGGTGGTAAACGGATTGATTAATCCGGCTATTCCTATTGTAAGCTATACCGCTACCAATACTGATACTACAGCACCCATTGATCCTTTAGTGGTAACCTATCTTGGTTTGGGTCCTGTGTATACTTCAACTGCCGGTGCTACCAGTTCCGGAACTACTGTTACAGTAGGATCTACTACTGGCTTGGTTGCCGGTATGACTGTAGAAGTTGCATCGGGTACCGGTGTTTTTGCTGCTAATACAACAGTAGTGTCTGTTCCTACTAATACAACATTTGTAGTTTCTGCAGCACCAACTACTGCACTTTCTGGTGGAGCAACTGTGGTAAGGGCAACCGGGTCTAATCATCAGATCTTTACAATTAACGTAGCTGCTGGTACACCACAGACCTTCAAAGCATTTGTAGGTTCTCCTGTGAAAGTATCTGGTACAGGAACCATTGTATAACCAATAAGATATGCCTACTTATTCTTGTTCAACATACAGAACCCTCCAGGTTAGTTTTGCTAATCCAACCGTAGCTCCTGCTAACGGATACGTGGTTAAGTGGAGACCTGTGGGAACTACTGAGTGGAATACTGTAAATCAAAACCAGAACCCTGTTACAATTGCTGGTGTGCCTGGTTGTTTTAATATTGAAGGTACTATCCAGGCAAACTGTGGCGGTGGTAACTTAGGTTCACCTGTTTCATTTGCGGTTAGCTCTAGCTCAGCCGAGTGCAGAAGCATTCGTCTGCTTGACACAGCTTCTTATAGTTATGTACCATGCGGAAGTGATACTGCTGTTAGTGTAAATAATCAATCAGGAAGTCCAACTGTAGTTTGTGCTAAAGATGGCACAGTAAGCGGTGGCACATTTACAGATCTTAATCAAGCATGCATAGGATAATATGCCAAACTTAACTATATCTTTTACTCCTGCTTCTCCTGCACCGGCTCTTGGATACCGTGTGAAGTACTGGAATACCAGCACTCCTGGTAACATTATAACAGTATCTCCTAATCCTACCACATCACCTGTTAATATTTCAGGTGTTGCCGCAGGTTGTTATGCAGGTACTGTTGAGTCCGCATGTAGTGGTGGAGTATTTTCCGGTACTGTTTCTTTTAATGCCTGTTCCGGGGCTGCCTTTTGTGTAGCTGTATCATCTACTACAGGATCTGAAGCTTCACAGGATTGTTCTGGTGTAAATGATACATTTACTGTATATACATTTACCCTTAAAGACACAAACGGCAATACCGTTAACGCTCCTTCTAATGTAACTGTTACATTTAATGGATGGACTAACTACCCTGGGGGAGCTACTGCTTATAATGGTACTGCTGTTATATTAAGCGGTAACTCTACAGCTACGGCTACTGTATATACCAGCCAAGCTCTTAACGGTGCACCAGGCTGCCCTTGTCCTTGTCAAACAACCGTGTCCATAGATGAACAATCTTTTGCTGCAACAATAGCATCTCCAAATACTGTTACCATATGTCAGCCTGCACAGCAGACAGCTAGTTTTACTATAACTAACATGACAAGCAATACTGTAAGCTTAACGGATTTTACTCCAGCATGGTTTACAATAGACACAGGTACACCGAGTAATTTAACAGCAGGTAATTCTGCTTCTGGTATTCATGGTGGTTACAATGGAAGCTGGGGTATTACTGTTGGAAGTTCTAATAACGCTTGTTTAGTACTGAGAAGAAACGAGGGAGAGATTGTAGCATCTATTGCTATTACAGGCCCTGGTTCGTATACCTTCCCTGGTATATCTATAGCATCTACTGATGAGGTAGTGCTTGAGATTACGAACTCTTGTCCATAATAACTTATAAAAGTCAGTGGTTTTGTTGGTTTCCCTGACATAACAAAGCCCCTGGTATTTCTATACTGGGGGCTTAATTTTGTAGAACTGTTGATACTTTGTGTATAAATATACCAGTAGCTCTACACAATGAGCTAACTTTATACACCATATACCCAACCCCATACCCTATGAGCCTAATCCATCAGGTATATGGATCTCTGAGGTGGAAAAAAACCGATGAGTTCTGTGCCACAAAACTAGGTATTTCCCTGCAGAAATACCAAGAAATCAAGAAACAAATTTTACAGACCCGTGAAATTCTACAGAATGAACTGGATACCAGCCTTGTAGAACTAGCCGGTCAGCGGATGCTCCAGCTTATTGATGATGAACAGATCAAAAATAAGTACATCACCGACCTGGAAGACCAGCTGGTAGAAGCTATTAACCAGCAGAAAGAGAAGGTCGTTGAGTTTAAAGAGAACCTGGATGAAGGCACGGCCGAGATCAAGGGTGTAGCATTTGCAGAACCCAAGAGCCCGGAAGAGATTATCCGGATCCTGAAGATAGACACTGATAAGTGGAAGCTTAGTTCGTACTGGAACAAGCAGCATAAAGACTACTGGCTGGTTTCAGCCATGGTCACACAAAAGACTTTAGAGGGTAAAGATCTTCTAAAGCATACACTGGAAAACTTTCAACCTAACTATACACCCGTTGCAGAGGTGCATCTTAACGACACGTTTGTTAATCCTACCGTGGGGGTCTTGAGTATTCAGGACCTCCATTTTGGTAAGGAAGGCAATGACGGAGTAGTTAAGGAATTTCGCGAGGCCGTTTCTAACCTAACACTGAGAGCTTACAAGAGCCACCGACTGGAGAAGATTATCTACGTCTTTGGTGGGGATCTGCTTAACATGGACACGTTCCACGGGCAGACCACCAAGGGCACTCCGGTGGACAATGACATGCGTGCACAGGATGCATACAAGCAGGCATTTGATTCTCTGTACTGGAGTATTAACTTTGTAAAGCAGTTCTGTGATGAACTACACGTGGTATACCTTCCTGGTAACCATGACAGGCTCAGCTCCTATCATATGGCCCATGCCCTGTCTAAGTGTTTCTCTAAAGAGAACAATATCATATTTGACGTAGAATATTCTGAGCGTAAAGTTATTACCTATGGTAGTAACTTTTTTGCTTTTGAACACGGTGATGTAAGCTCTAAAAATACACCACTGGTCTACGCTACAGAGTTTGCTAAAGAATGGGGATCTACCCTTTACCGTACCTGTTATACCGGCCACTGGCACCGTAAGAAGACCGTGGAATACGTAAGTGAAAACGAGGTACACGGCTTTGCTTTAAAGCAGCTTCCGAGTTTATCCAAGTCTGACTACTGGCACTACCATAACAAGTTTACCGGGGCTAAACGCCAGGCTGTTATGGAGGTACATGATCTTGCAAAAGGTAAGATTACTGAGCTGACATACACTGCCTAAACTCTACAAGTTTAGCTAGGAAACCTCAGAGATTTTCCGTAAATTATTAATGTAGAACGTTGTGGCCACACCCTATAAAAAACCAGACTTAAACGCTCCCCGGTACCGCCCTAAGAAACTGAACTTCACTAACCAGGATTTCTATGATCAGTTTATACAGGCTAATCCCAGGTTTACTTCTTTAACTCCACAGAAGTTCAAAGAGGTCATTACCACATTTAACGGTAAGATCTGGGAAACAGTGATAGATGAGAGAGACGGAGTAGAGCTGCCAGAGCAGCTCGGTTTTATTTTTATAGGAACATGTCCCCGCAAGAAAAGCAACGTAGACTTTTACAAGTCACAGACCTATGGAGTAAAGCTCCAGAACCAGAACTGGGAGTCTGATCAATACGTTGCCAAAATCTTCTACACAAACTTTGAAACGAAGTACCGGTTCAAGCATCACGAGATGTGGGGCTTTACCGGTGTAAGAGACTTCAAACGTACCGTTGGAAAGACTTATCCTACAGAGTGGAAGAAATACGTGATGGTAGATAACCTTGTAAGGGTAAGCCGGATCTTTCGTAAGCAGAAGTTCAGACATTATAAAGAAGACCTCACTCAGCAGCTCCTGGAGGAGTATGATGAGTTTAACCTAGAAACACCATGGCCAGACCTACCATAGGAAATATCCTTTCACGAATCCGCACCCAGGTAAAAGCGGTAAGGCAAGATGCTTTACTGACTGACCGGGTGATCTATACGTTTGTCCTCAAGCATGCCAAATGGCTGATGAAGCGTGAGGATGCAAAGAACCGTTTGCTTGGATTTTCCGGAGTGGTGCAGACCATGGACTTTGTAGAGTTGATTGAAGTAGACAAAGTAGAGGCTTGCTGCACAGGACTTAGTTCTGACTGCAAGATCAAGCGTACCAAGGATAAGATGCCTGTGTTTATGCAGGGATACTATGGTCCGTTAATCCGCACCGTAGCCAGCCTGGATGGATCAGAGGAACTTCAACCTACCAATCCTAATTCTTACCTGGCCATGAGCCGCAGTAAGAACTTCAAGTATAACAAGACTAAATACTTCTGGTACCTGGATGACTATCTGTACTTCCCTAATCTTGAATGGGATGCTGTACGTATAGAAGGAATCTTTGAAGATGATATCTCAAGATTTACCTGTGAGGAAGACAGCTGCAAGGTTCGTTCGGATGAAAGTTTCAATGTTCCTGACTATCTGCATGGTGAAATAGAGTCACAGGTTTTTAGAGATTTAGCAGGTATGTATCAGCTTCCTGCAGATATGCCGAATGATAAACAAAATGCTCTTAGGTAATGAAAACAGAACTTCAATATAGAACTTTTGATCAGCTCTTGGATGAGGTCTCTGCAGACTTTACCACATACAGTATAGAAGGTATGATTGAGCCTGGTCAGTTGATCAAGGTAGCCCAGCGTGTAAACTACGACCTGGGTCTTCGTATTCATGGTACAAAAGAAAAGATCCTGGATATAGAAAAGTCCAAGACCAAACTACCGGATGATTTCTATGTACTGAACTACGCATACCTGTGTGGAAGATACACGGTATCCAGCCCTGTTATGGCCGGACGTGAAACAGAGAACGTAATCCTTAAAGGAGATCTCTGCAGAAAGTGTGGTCAGCCTGATCCTACCTGCAGTTGCGAAGCTACCTATGCGGTTGAATGCAACACCGGTGAAAAGGTATTTGTACAGGTTGTGGAGAAACGTAAATATGAGACCCGTACCTATGACACTTTTGAACCTATCCGTATCTCTACATCTACCGGTAAGATAGATGCTACAGATGACAAAGGTGTAAGAGCCGGATACATCAAGAACGGTTTTATCTATACCAATCTTACGGAAGGAAGAATATTTGTTTCTTACCAGGGTTCCCTGGAAGATGACCATGGTAACCTTTTGGTACTTGATCACCCGATGATCAATGAGTACTATGAATATGCTTTAAAGCAGAGGATACTCGAGAACCTTTTTATTGCCGGTGAAGAAGTAAGCCAGAAGATGCAGCTTATTGAGCAGCGTCTCAGGGCTGCACGTAACAATGCTCTGAGCATAGTGAACACCCCGGATTTTGCAGAAATGTACAAGCTGTGGCAGACTAACAGAAAAGCTATGTACAGTAAGTACTATGATATGTTTAAATCAACCGAGGGGTTCTAATATATGAGACTGAAAACCACTATAAAACTTCCGACCTACAGCTGTGAGCTGGTGATAAGCGTAGTAGAAAGCGTAGCCGTAGAAGCAGACAGACTGTATAAGAAGCACAAGATAACTGAACCATTCGGAGCTGAGGCTGAAGGTGCTCTTGTTATGATAGGTATAGAGAGGTACTACTTGTTATTTCACAAGGACTTTCTTACCCACAACACAATAGCTCATGAGATATTTCACGCGGCTGTAAGAATAACAGAGGACCGTGACGTAACAGATGAAGAAGCTCAGGCCTGGTTAGCTGGATATCTTAGTGCAGTAGTATATAAATTTTTAGAAAAGAAGAAGCTAGAAATAAAACATGGCTGAGCAAACACCAAATAATCCAGGAGCTGTTACCAACACCTTTACAAAAGGTATGGTAAAAGACTTTAATGACACCTTTGTAGGTGAAGGCCTGTGGACTCATGCCCGTAATGCAGTAAACAATTCAGATGACGGTCAGGTTGGAGTTATTGGAAACGAACCTGCAAACCTGCATTGTGTTACTTTACCTTATGATCTTATAGGTGTAATACACTTAACCGAAGATCAGTGGGCAGTATTTACTACTAATGATAAAGACTCTGAAATCGGGGTATTTGACGAGAGTAAGTGTACCTATACAAAGAAGGTTAATGACCGTTGTCTTAACTTTAAACGCAGCAACCTGATCAGCGGCATCAGCCGTAAAAGATATGATTGCGAGCGTCCTGTTTATTGGGCAGATGGCTTGAATCCTGACAGGTTCATGGATCTGGATAATCCTCCGTTTAAATATACTGAAAGTATTGTAGATGGTTGTTCTGTAAAAACATATACTAATCAGCTGGACTGTGAAAGAATCAGGCTGGCTTCTTTGATAACTCAACCTTGTATTACCTTATCAAAAGGCAGTGTTGCAGGTAGTTTGCTTAACGGATCTTACCAGGTTGCGTTGGCATATACTATAAATGGAGCCAGGATCAGTGACTATATAGGACTCTCTGAAGTACAGTCATTGTTTACTCATGAGAACATAAACTCATCTCTTGAGGTTAAGATTGAAACCATAGACAACAACTTTGATACCTTTGAGCTGGTACTTATTGCTAATGTTAACCAGCAGACTTTTGTACGAAAGATTGGTGAGTATTCTACCAGCCAGGGTACTATCTATATAGACAGGATAGACTTTGAGTCTCCTACCATTCCTATTCAGAATATAGTTTTCAGAAGTGAACCTGTAGAAAAGTCGGATGCCTTATACGAGGTTAATGACTATGCACTACGTGTAGGGGTATACTCTAAGTATAAGTTTAACTACCAGAAACAGGCCAACCAGATTAAAGCAAAGTGGATAGCTGTTGAGTATCCTTCTTCTTATTACGTTAAGGGAGGAAACAACACCGGCTATCTTAGAGATGAGCAATATGCTTTCTTTATCCGCTGGGTATATAATACCGGTGAGCGTTCTGAATCATATCATATACCAGGCAGACCTTCCCAACCCAGGGACCTGGAGTTTGTTTTTGGAGGTGATGCTTATGAAACCCAGTCAGGTCAGCAAGTAAGACGCTGGCAGGTTGAGAACACAGGTAGTGTGGAAAGTGCTCTATCTTTTACTTTGCCTGATGGGGGTAGAGTTATTGCTGACGGAAACATGGGTTACTGGGAAAGTACGGAAAGATATCCTGATGACAGTTCTAATATCTGGGGTGACCTTTGCGGTAAGCCTATCAGACATCATAAGTTTCCGGATGTTACAGTAGATCCTGTTCTGAATCATTTTAGTAATGACGGTAGCAACATTGTAACACTTGGTGTACAGTTTGAAAATATTACTGTTCCTTTAGACATAAACGGTAAACCTATTGAGTCAATCGTAGGTTACGAGATTTTGAGAGGTTCACGCCAGGGGAACAAGAGCATACTGGGTAAAGGTATGTTTAACAACATGAGGGAGTATGATATTCCTGGTGTTACGACAATAAAAGGATTATATCAGAACTATCCATATAATGACCTTCGGGCTGATAGTTATTTATCCAACAGAAGAAGATACAGTGGTAACGGAGTTATAGATGTAGATAACAATAACAGTCCTAAGCTACAGAACGTAAAGAAAGATATATTTTCTTTTCATAGTCCCGAGGTAACTTTTACTAATCCGTTTTTAAACGTAGATGAAATAAAAGTATACCAGGAACTTCACGGTAAAGCTCTTGGACAGTTTGAAGTACCTTTCAGACATCCTAAGTTTAAGGTATTTACCAATGCTGTATCTGTAGCATCTAAACTAGTAGGGCTGATCAGTGCCACCAATGTTTTTAGTCAGGGTGTCACTTTTGGAGCTACTGAAAAGAATCCTCTTGAACTAAGTTTTGGTCCGCTTCCTCCTTTACCAAAACCAGGAGGTGCAACCGATGTTGTAGGTATAGCTGCGTTTGTTATTGAAGCTATACAATGGGGTGCTGAGCTTGTGCTTCTTGCCTCTGTTGCGTCAGCCGTTGCTGAACTAAACGAGGAAAAGATGTACGACATGCTGAGTATACTGGTTCCAAAAAGACAGTATGCTGCACAGTATAATTCCCACGGCTTCTATAATCGTACAAGAGTAAATACTGCTGGAAACAGAAGAAGACAGATTCTTGATGCAACATATACGTCTGGATCCAACGTACAATACTTTAACGAGAAGTACCAGATCAACAACTTACTTAGAAGTAGTGTCATGGTCTTCCAAACAGACGGTGTATTGCAGGATCCTGGTATTCAGGATAACAGTAGGTTTACCATTGGTGAATCTGGTGCAGGTTTGTACAACCAGGTTGAATCAACAATCAGTTCTTATTATGGAGCTTTAAAGCTGAAAGTACCATCACAGTATGGTCAGCTACAATCCGTAAAGCAGCTGCCAATAACTTACTGTGTACAACCTACTATACCAGATGCTGCAAGAAAGTTCAGCAGTCCCGTAATATTTGGAGGAGACACTTATATAAACCGGTTTACGGAAAAGAATAGTATGATATTCTTTAACAACTGGTTGATGGGTGATCCTGACGAGACAGAGTTTGATTACACACTTTATTTTAACGTTCCTTATCCAAGATACTGGATACATAATACGCAGTATCATTCCAGCTTGCTCAAGTTTGCGGATGACTACAGGGCTTTAGACGACAGGGTTTCCGGAACCATTAGTATCACAAGAGGATACTTCTATCTTTTTAATTCAGGTGTGCGTGACTTTTTTGTAGAGTCTGAGGTTAACCTTGCATACCGTGACTGGGAAGATGATGTGGCAAGACGTCACTATGATCCAAACAGATTTACAGATCTGTCTACATTATTCCGCAGTGATATTGTTAAGAGCGGTAACTACTATAAGTATGACTACTCTCTTAGCGTATCTAAGTTGTTTAACTCCCAGATTACCTGGGGTGATATTCTTCCCAGAGACTACGATCCGCAAACAGCGGATACCTGTTACAAATACAGACCTAACCGAGTACTGTACTCTCTTCCTCAGCAGCAAAACTCTAAGGAAGATAACTGGAGAGTATATTTAGCTAATAACTTTCAGGACTTACAGGGGAAGCTTACTGTTATCAAGCCTGTTGGCCAGAGCGGAGCTTTGTTTATGATGAAGGACAGAAGTCCTCGATTGTTTTCCGGAGCTGAGCAGCTTAAGATGGATGGCACAGGAGCTGTTATTACTATAGGTGATGGTAACTTGTTTACACAGCCTGGACAGCTAAAAGAAATTGCTAATGCTGACAGGTCATACGAGTATGGTTCTTGTCAGAACAGGTTTGCTACAGCTGGTACACCGTATGGTGTTTTCTGGGTTTCTCAGGATCAGGGTAAAGTATTTAACTATGCCGGTGGATTAAATGAGATATCCAGAGACGGTATGCGTTGGTGGTTTGCCAAGTATTTACCTAGCGAGCTGCTTAAAGTATATCCTGATTACCCGCTGGCTGATAACCCGGTTGTGGGAATTGGTGTGCAGATGATCTATGATAACACCAATGAGGTATTATACATCACTAAGAAGGATTACAAACCTAAACGTAGTGACCTCCTGTATGATCAGGGTGGTTTTTACTACGAGGGTCCTAACTCTACTAGCATATTAACATGCCGTCCTGGTTATACATTGCAGGGTAATGTTTGCGTAGCTAATACGGCAACCTGCCCTCCGGGTTATCAATTGATAAACGGAGTTTGTACCAAGACAGAAACTGTAGATCCTATACAGTCAGGCCAGGTAGTAGAAGTATCCAGGACTCCATATGAGGTCTATGGTAACCAAGGAACTCGAGTATATAGTGGTGCATCTTTAGGATCTAGCTTTACGTTGTTAAACACTAGCAATCCATTCTGGATCCGCCAAGCTAGCCCAGTTGATTGGAATACATATACTGCAGACCAGAAGCAGGCTTTTGATTTAAACAACGGTCCGGTAAACAGACTTTCTATATGGGGTCGTACCTTATCCGGGTCTACTGTACTGAATAACTATAACCACAGTGGAACTAATCTTAACCCTGTTAGTCAGTGGATAGGCTTCGATGTTTGTATAAACATCGCAACAACCAAGACTTACTACGTAGCTATTGCTGCAGATAATGACTACAGGTTCTCATTAGACGGTAGTCTTATCTTAAGTGACACTACTGGTACTACTACCACGTTTAACTTCCTGCATATCTATCCGGTAACTATTACAGCCGGTAGTCACATACTTCGCCTGGAAGGAAAGAACAACGGGCAGAAGGCAGGCTTTGGTTGTGAGATCTTTGACCTGGATAACAGACCAACTGGTACCAGTGTAATAGATTATCTAAACGCTCAAACCAGCTACGACAACCTGAACGTAATCTTTACTACCAGGAACGTAACACAGTTTTCTTCTAACCTCTTTACCTGTCCTGTTGGATACGGGTTAACTAATCCTACCTGTACAGAACCTAGATGTCAAAGAGTAACTACAGCTGCTCCTGTCTTTGCTACAGAACCTCCAACCAGGATAACAATAAAGGATAAGATCTACTGCAATTTTGATAACGGTCAGTGTTGGGAGAATGCCAGCTGGACTATATCATACGATCCAAAGTCCAAGACCTGGATATCATTTCATGACTGGATCCCAAGCTTCCTGATTCCTGGTAAGGCTCACTTTATGAGCGTTAACATGAACTCTATATGGAAGCATAACGTACGCTGTGACAAGTACACTAACTTCTATGGTATAGACTATCCGTTTGAAGTGGAGTTTGTATCAGCTACCGGCCAACAGGTTAACTCTATGAGAAACATTGAGTATCTCTTAGAAGCTTATAAGAATCATAATCAATGCCGTGATAAGTTCCAGGTACTGGATTCAAACTTTGATCAGGCTATTATATACAACTCTGAACAGATATCTGGACTTCTTGAACTGGAGCTGAAGAGCAAGACAAACCCGGTAGCTATGCTGAGCTATCCTCAGGTACGTGCCCAGTCTATCGGAATTAACTATTCCAAAGAAGAACATAAGCACAGGTTCAATCAGTTCTGGGATATTACGCGTAACCGCGGAGAGTTCCAGGCTGTGAACATACCGATGTTTAACACAGAACCAAACGGTTACAAGTTCCAGATAAACCCTGCTTACGTGAACTATAACAAACCTCCTTTGGAGCGTAAGAAGTTCAGACATAACGTAAACAAGGTATTCTTAAGAAAACTGAAAAGTGATGACGTGAAATATCTGTTTAAGATTTCTAACCAAAAGATTCTACAAAGTCCTAGATAATGAGTCAGAACGGAAAACTATTACGAGATATTATGGCTGGCTTGGGTAAACCCAAAAAGGTTCGTACACCCAAGAACCAGTGGCAGACTCCTGGTCAGGTTACCGACATTAACTCCCGTTTTATTACGATGGAGGGTGTAGGCTTTCCTGCTATCGGTATGTCTCCAGATGGTACTATGCAGCTTATGATGTCTGGCGGAAACTATGAGTTTCCTATGGGACCGGTAAGAGAGATTCCTCTTATGGGTCAGATGATGAATGGTGGTCAGCTGCCAACATTTCAAGGAAATAAATCAACTAGTATTGTTGGTAGAAAAATAAGTAATCTGCAGCCCTATAGAAATTTTTTAGTTAACTGGAACAACTCACCGATGGGTAAGCAGATGCTGAATGCTAGTGTAGATCAGGATGATCCTGTAGGGTTAAACTACATGTATGCTGATAGCATGAGAAATTCTAGAAACGCTTTGATCAATCAAACAGATATAAAGGTCCGTAAGTTCAAAGACTTTAATAAAGTCTTAAAAAAAGAAGATATGGATGTTAGTAGTGACCCTGATTCTGGAACAGCTGGTTTTGCAGGTCCTCAAAGCTTTATGGCATACAAATCAATACCTAATACATTTTCTGGTTTTCTTAATGAACCTACAGCTGTCTTTGATTATTGGAACTCAAGAACACGTCAGTCAGAACAAGACTATAATAAAAATAGTAGATATGTTGATGCTAACCGATACATGCCAGATAGAGACTGGCATGTAGAAATGCATGACGCTTCAAAAGGAAACGCTCCATTTCAAACCTTAATACACGAGCTTAGTCACGCTAGTGATGCTGGAGGTAAGTTTATTCCATATAGTGATGAGCAGAAGATTATGAATTATGCCTATGGAAAAAATAGAAAAAGAGAGCTTGATGAGTTTCAAGATTATGTTGCAGATCCTACAGAAACAAGGGCAAGACTAGCAAACTTTAGATATAATGCAGCTAATCAGAAGTTGTACGATCCTTTTACTCAGAAAGCTACAATGGATGTTTTAAAGAAATACAAAGATAAAGTAGAAACTGGTTACGATCCTTTACAGCAGCTGAGAGATGTTTATACTGATGATCAGATTTTAGATATGCTAAACAGTATTTCTAAAACAAAGTCAGGTGCAGATTTATCAATGGCAGAAAGTGGTGGACAGCATGGTGGGCTAGACCGTTGGTTTGCAGAAAAGTGGGTAGATGTAAAGACAGGTAAAGCATGTGGTAGACAGGAAGGAGAAAGCCGTAAAGGTTATCCTGCATGTCGTCCTTCCCGCAGAGTAAGTGAAGATACTCCCAAGACAGCTTCAGAACTAAGTCCTGAAGAACGTGAAAAGTTTAAAAGATCTAAAACCTCAAGTGAACGTATAAACTATCAACACCGTAGAAAAGAATATGGTGGAGAACAAACAGAATCCGATATGGCAAACAAACCTAATAACCCCTCTCTCTGGTCTAGAGCTAAGTCTTTAGCTAAAGAAAAATTTGATGTATATCCTTCAGCCTATGCTAACGGCTGGGCTGCTAAATGGTACAAGTCCAAAGGTGGTACCTGGCGTAAAGCAGAATACGGTATGGAAGTACCGATGACTCCTATGATGCCTATGATGGCAGATGGTGGTAAACCTGAATGGTTAGTTAAAGCACAACTAAAAGCCCAAGGTTATTCTGGTAATGCTTTACAGCAGAAGATGTCATCAATGGCTCAGGGTGGAGAACCTCAGAATGCAGGCTTTCAGGCTCTTCCTGAATATGTTCAGGATAAGATCATGAATGCAGCTTTTGGTGGATACATTCCGGAGATGGGATATGGTGGAGCAGCTCAACAAGCAGCCATTGCCATTGCTATGAAGAAGGCTGGTAAGAGACCAAAGTCTATGCAGAAAGGTGGAGAACCTGATGGTGAAATGGCCCTGGGTCAGATTGCTGCTGTAGTGGACAAGATGGATAAGCTACGCCAGTTTATAGAACCAGGTTCTGATTTAGAACCGTGGATTAGTTCTAAACTATCTGTTATGGATCACTACGCTGACGCTGTATCAGATTACATGATGTATAACCCGGAAGCTCAGGAAGAGATGATGATGGAAGAACCTGAAGGTCTGCCTATGGAGCAGATGAAAAACGGAGGTATTCCGCAGCGTTATAAAAACATGGGCTTTAATAAAGTAGGTGTTAAGAAGAACAGTACACGTCCTGGAAAGAAGTGGATGGTACTGGCTAAGAAGGGTGATGAGTATAAAGTAGTGCATGGTGGTTATGACGGAATGAAAGACTTCTCTCAGCATGGATCTGAGAAACGTAAAGATCGTTTCTGGGACCGCATGGGTGGTAAGAACTCAGCTAAAGCCAAGGATCCGTTTAGCCCACTCTATTGGCATAAAAGATTTGGTACCTGGCAAGATGGTGGTAGTATTGGCTCATGCCCTCCAGGTATGATCTTTAGTGAGGAAGTTGGAGACTGTGTACCTGTAGAGATGCCAAAGTTTATGCCGTCTAAAGGATCTGGTACTTCTAACTTTGGTATCAGTTACAGTAATCCAAAGTTCAGTACAGCCTACAATCTGGAAAGAAATGAACTTGGAAAGCTAACCCATAGCATGAACATTGGTCTTCCGCAAATATTTAAAGGCAGAGGATCTGTAGATCTCAGTGGACGTTACGCTCCTGGTACAAACTATAGTGCAAACTTATCTTCTTCATACAAGCTTGGTAATCCTGAAAGTGCCATGAGTCCACGACTCATCTTTGATGCAAGCATGGACAAGTCTTTGTCTGAACCCAAAGCCAGTGGTGTAAACTACAGAGTTAGCGGAGGATTGGAGATCCCTATGAGAAAAAGCGGTACTCTAAAAATAAGCGGAAGCTATAACAGAAATGCTTATAAAGACGGTGGATCTACCTGGTCAGGTAATGCCTGGTATAAACAAGGTGGCCCTGTTGTTGGTGAAGAGATGGAAGTAACTCCGGAACAAGCTGAGATGCTGCGTGCACAAGGCTATGACTTTGAAATAATCTAACCTATGAAAATACGTATTACTAAAAGATCTATAAAGAAATATCAGGTTGGCGGAGAGCCAAAATTGGAGGACTATCCAGATTATGGTTCTTATATGAGTGCATATAATAACTGGTTATCTACCGGAGCAGTTAGTCCTGCAATGAATGCTAAGCCTGATCCTCAACAAGCTGTTACTAGTGCCCCGGGGACACCTATGGTACAATCAAGTACCCCTGGTATTCTTCCTAAAAATATAGGACCTGTATTTCAGCTAAACGGTAATCAGCAACCTAATTATGCCTGGACTAATTTTGGTCAGGCTCCTACCGTACCTATGCCTAAAAGAACAGTTGTACAACCAGATGGAACTAAAGTTACCACTGGTGATTTTGGTACCCCTACTACTGTTTATGCTGTAGGTAATAATCAAGGAACTCCTGTAACAAACTCTCCGGCTATTGTTCCTATAAAAAGACTACGGAATGGTAAAATAGTTCCGATCAATACTCCGCCTAAAAACAAAAAGAATCTGTCTTATGAGCTGGCTCAGGCAGTAGGCATGCTGCACTCTGGTTACAGACATTTTGATAACATGGCCAAGATGAGAAAGGCAGACATCTTTGGTAGAGAAGCTGCTTTTTCTGCATATGGTGCAGCACCTAAGTTTAGAGGAAACTTTACTATCAATGAAGGATTACTGAGACCTGATGACAGGACAGTAACTGAAGGAATGTTTTCTAACCAGTTTTTACCACAACAAAACGCAATGATGATGTCCGCATTTGGTGGCGTCATAAACCCTGAATCTATGAGAATAATCATCAAGAAAACTCCTCAGAACATGGCCTATGGTGGTCAGAGTGGCTGGGGTCTAGACGTGGGACAAAGAAAAGTCTACACTGATATGCAAGATACACCTGCAGAAACTTACACCAATACTATGTCAGAAGAAGAAAACCCTGATCAACCTTATGTATTGGAAACAGAAGGTGGTGAGGAAGTACTACGTCCTGACGGAACCAAGTTCCGCCTGGTTGGTCCAAGTCATGCTAATGGTGGTATTAAGAATACTGCAGAGCAGGTACCAGAAGGATCTTTTGTATTTAGTAAAAAACTTAAAGAGAAAAGACCAGAAATACTGGCTGAGTTTGGTGTAAAGTATAAAAAAGGTGGTGTTAGCTATTCTGATATTTCTAAAAAGTATAAGCTTAATGAGTATAAAGCTATGCTTGAAGACAAGAACGCTCCAGAAGATTTTAAGCAGACAGCTGCTTTAATGATGGAGAAGAACCTGGCTAAGCTAAACAAACTTAAGATGTACCATGAGGAAAAGAAAGGTTTTCCTGGTGGTATGCCTATGCCTACTATGCCTAGTATTGGACCTAATGCTGAGATGGGTGGATATATGAAGTTCCAGGGTAACAAAGGAATAAGTCAGGTTCCAAGACTGATTGATATAAAAACAGTTTTGGGAGACTGGTCTGATGATTACCAGGCTCTTGAAGAGAAGCTTCTTGCTAAAGATAATGCTGATTTAAGAGACTATATGTTTGGTAACTTCTTAAAGAAGTTTCCTAAAAGTGAACTAGCTAAAGATCCTAAGGGTCAGGAAAAGTTTGTACAGAACTTCTTAGAAGCTCAGAAGCAATTTATGGCTCTAAAAGAAAAGTACAAAAATAATCCCAATGCTTTATTAGACAATGAGTGGGATAAAAACAATGACCGTTACAATCGTGAGGCTAAAGAACTCGGGTTTACACCATTAAGTAAAGATGAGCTAAAAAGATTTCAGGCTGGTTTCTATGATTTTGGTGAAGCTCTTAAAGATCCTAAGTTTCATGAGAGGTTTGGTAAACGTTTCAAGATAGCAGCTCCAGGTCCAAAAGATACAGATAGTGATGATCTATCCGGTTTATGGATATCTCGTGTTGACGGTATAGCTGGTAATAATACCATTAGAGAGCTAGCATCACTTCGTGATATGGAAGAAGAACCTATCTATGATATACCTGAAGGAGATATCCCTAAAGAAAAACCAAAGCCTAAGTGGATCTGTATAAATGATACAGTTATTCAGACTAATTCTGGAATAGGTTACGATAGTGAAGAAGAAGCTAAAGCAAACTGTGGTAAAAAACAAGGTGAGATTCCTTTTGATTATACAGATGCAGATAAGATGAACATGGCTTGGCGTGCTAGCAGAATGGTTCCTAATGTATATCTACCAGAACTTTATACTTTACAAAGAAGAAGCACACCTCTTGCACTCGATGATTGGTTTGCACGCGTGCAGAACAGGCAGTCTACTTATAACACTGCCATGGATACTGCCCGTAAGACTAATCAAAGCCAGGCTGTAGGTTCATTTCTTGCCGGTTTGGTTGGTGCTCAGGATGTAAACGATATTGCTGATGTAAACAGCAGGAATCTTGATAGAGTTGATAGAAGGGATCTTGTTAACATGGAGATGGATTACAAGACAGATATGTTTAACCTTGGCCAGCGTCAGGAATACATGAAAGGTTTGGATATTCTGGGTCAGCAGTATGACAATGCTCTTGACCAGGGTGTTAGTAAATACATACAGGCACGTGGAAACGCAGATGTACGTCGTGGTAGAATGTATGAGCAGAACAGTTTAGCTAAGAACTTCTATATAGATCCTAATAACTTGAAACTAAAGTTCAAGGGTGCAACCTCTGACATCTTTACCAATCCTGCATTTTCTGTTGGTACTAACGGAGCAGGCGGTATAGAGAACCTTGGAGCTATGTACGATCAGTACTATGAGACATTTCTCAAAGGCATAAAGAGTGGAACAGAAGAAGAAAGAAAGAAGCGTGCTGACATGTTAGCTCAACGAGCTCTCTTTGGATCTCGCGGAATGAACAGTCAAAGTTTTGATGCATATGGTATGCCTAAAGGATCAAGTACCAGAAGTGCATTCTACTCTTATCCTGGTTATGAAGATGATGATCAGTAGAGTTAAACTCTATAAGTTTAGTTTTAAACTTTACAGATTTTATAGTATATTATAATGTAACCTATGGCAACTTACTTACAAGGGGTAACCGATATCTTCCCGGAAGACTTTAAACTTCAGCTGGACTGGAATAACATGCAGCGTACGCTCATGTTAAAGGACGCTGCTTATGAGCAGGGTGCCAAGAAGGTACGTTCCCTCTATGACTCTTTATTTAACTCTGCTATGCTTCGTACGGATAATATAGAAGCAAGAGATAAGTATCTAAAAGAAATCAGTGAAGGACTTAAATCTATTAGTGCTACTGATCTCAGTATAGACCGAAACGTGGAAAACGCATATGGTCTGTTTCGTCCTTTAAACGAGAACCCTCTCATTGTAAAAGACATTGCTTTTACTAAAAACTACCAGACCGAGCTTTCAAGAGCTGAGCAGTTAAGACTTTCCAGTGACCCTGCTACAAGAAAACAATATTGGGACACCGGTGTAAAAGCTTTACAGTATCAGGCTGAGGAGTTTAGAAATGCTGACTCCAACACGGCAATGGGTATGTCATCCCCTAAATATGTAGGGAACATTGACTTTATGGCCATGGCTGATAAGCTCTATAAAGATGCCGGTATAGAAGTCACAGAAGACAAAGTAAAAGGAGGTTATATCTGGACCATGAAGAATGGAGATATTGCCGTACCGCTTACTCAGACTATGGTTAATACCATGCTGAGTCAGGATCCTGCTGTAGCTGATATGTTAAAGACTCAGGCTTACGTTCAAAGAAAAGACTTTATAAAACAGAATGCTGCCCGCTTTGGCGGTAAAGAAAATGTTGCAGAGGCAGTTTATCTACAGAAGGTTACTAAAGGCCAGACACCTAAGTTCGCAGCTTCTGTTACTGTAGATGAAAAAGAACTTACTGATTTGCGTACTAAGAAGGATGAGTGGGATAACTTGATCCGCACAAAAGGTATTGTACCTGATTCAGAAGATCACAAAAAATATATGGAAGTAGTACAAAGACTGCAACTTCTTGAAAATAGTGTAGAACAGAAGAAAGGTAAGGTTCTTCCATCAAACATGGTAGACTTAACAAATGTTCAGGACTTAAGAAACTATGCTGACAACCTGGTATCTGCTACCAGCTTTAATACTATAGCTGACCAGCTTGCCAAGTATATGGCTTATAAGAAATCTAGTGTTAGTGTAAAAGCTGATCCGTTTAGCCTGGCACAATACAGATCCAATCTTAGCCTTGGTGTTCAGAAAACTATGGAAGGTATCCGTCAGCAGAACAAGAAAGATCTTACTAAGTGGAAATATGATAATGGCTATGTTGGAGGAGATGATGATGGAGACGGAACAAGTACCAATACTGGCGGGGGAATAAACGGTAAGATTAATAGTGAGACAAATGAGTTACTTGAAAAATAACTAACAGATAAATCTTTTTAAGATGGCAGAAATGCTTCAAAATATAGAGTCTATAGAACAGCCGGTACAGATGGAACAACCTGTGGTGCAAACAGAAGCACCAGAGGCTCCTGCTGCAACAGAACCTACTACAGCTTCTGAAGAAGGTCCTGGTCCAAAAGCAAAAGCTGGAGCTGCTTCTACCAAGAAAGATGAAACCCCTTTATGGGATGCCAACATGGCTTACATGAACTCTGCTAGAACAGAGTATACTACACTTACCCAGAACTTTGCTATAGATGTGTTTAAGAATTTGGGTGTTACTCCTATGTATAAAGGTAAGCCTGTAACAGACCTTTCCAAGATTGCTGGAATATTCAGTCAAGATCCGAAAGCTGCACAGGAGATGTATAGTCAGGCTCAGAAAGCTTTAGACAATCCTAATGTAGATCCGGATGCATTGATTAACTACTATTCTAAAATATACGAGATAGAAATTAACTCTGGTAAAATATTAGCTGCTAACCAGATGATGGGTAAAGATCTTTTGTATGCAGCTGATAATGCCTATGCAGCTTCTGGTCAAAAAAACAAACTGCATGATGCTCACCGTGTTCTATTAAATGCAGATGGTACTTTTAAGTCTAAAGAGCAGGCAACCAAAGATTTGTCTGCATATAGGCAGAAGTATATAAGTGAAGCTATAAAGAAAGCTGAGGAAAGTTTTAGAGAAAAGAATCCCAGCCGTGTAAATCAAGATGGTTCTCTGAACCTGGGTACATGGATGAGAAGTGATATGGGTTCTTTTATTAAACCTATTATTATCAGAGATCCTAAGACTGGTAAAATAGAAACAAAGAGATTAGATAATCCTACCTATAAAGGTAGTGTAGATGACTACTCGTTAACTATTGAGTCTGCAGTAAGCGGAGCTACTGGCATGATGAGTCGGTTAAACTATGATGACTTATATGATGAGATTGTAAAAAGCTATAACCAAAACTCTAAAACCAGAAGGCTGACTGCCGCTCAGCAGGGAATGATGCAAGATAATGCAGGTGGCGGTAAAGCAGCTACTAACATTTTTGATCAGCTGGATTTTGATGTAGACAACTATATAACCAGAAACAACATGGGTAAACCCATGATGGAGTATGATCCCAATCTTGGAAAAGACAGTCCTATTAACTGGAAGTTCAGAGCAGCTTTTGATGTAATAGCAGATGCCCCTAAACAAGAAGGAGCAATTATCGTAAACGGTAACCCAGCAGGTGGTACTAGTGTGCCTACAAAAAGTGATGATAATGCTGTACAACTTTTGGCTCTAGCAAAGACCGAGATCCAAGAGTACATGAAAAAGATCAGCAGTAAAAAGAATAAAGGTGCTACTAACACACAAGGAAGACCGGCTGGTAAACTAAACTTTCAACCTGTTGCTTTTGGTGACGAGAACTACCATGCGTATCATATTACTTTTTCTAGCGGGTTCTTGGACAAACATAAAGGATCTGAAGATTCTCCTGGTTTAACACGTGATCCTAAAAACAAGAAAAAGCTACTTACAGAAGGTATTACTATAGTGCTTCCAAAAGCTAGTAGTGCAAACTTATCAATAGGTAAGCAGTCCATAAAAGGAACTGAGATAACTCCTGCAGAAGCCATCATCAATCTTAGCCCTGATGGTAAGTTTAGGTTTGGCGTGCCAGGAGGTGGTGAGATAAATCTTGAAAGAAACGAAAAGGGAGAGTACGTATTTGGAGGTTATAACCTCGTTTACAATCCTAATACATATAAGTATGATACTGTACCAATTAATCCCGGTAGAGTAGCTGAACCTGGCGGGCTGGATATGGATTTAGATTCTAGGTTGTTACGTTCAAGAGATACTTTATTTAACTACTTGAAAGCTAATAGAGAGATAGAAAACTTTTTAAGACAGCAGAACGGAGTTAAAGATCCTAATAAATTAACCGGTCAGTAACTATGGCACTAGATCAAGTAATGAACCTTAATGCTGAACAAGCACAGGCTGGAGAAGCTATGGATCTTGACCTATCTCAGGTTAATGATCCGTTGGATGCGTTTAACGGAATCAATCTAGAACAAGTAGAAAACAATCCTCCGGCCCAAGCTCCCAATGAAACAGACCCTCCAAAAAAGAAGGGAGTTAGCAGTATGTCAGAAGCTCAGCAAAAGTATAATCAGCTTAAGCAGAGTGCCACTAACTGGGGAGAAAGAGGGTTTCTTGAGGCTGGTTATCAAGAGCGTAATCCGCTACAGGCAAACCGTGTCGTAGAGTTTGATGCTAAGAAACTTAACCTGGACAGATATCTTGGTTATGGTAAAACTACTTTTAACAAAGTTGGGTTTAACCCCTTTATAGATAACGAGAAGCATTTCAGTGAGAACACAAATATCTGGAATGACTACCGTAGAACACTTACTGTTCTTCCTGGTATGCTTGGTCTCAGTATAAAAGACTCCTTTGCATTTGGAGCTTTTGCAGACTCAGAAGAAGAAAGTGCAGCTGAGTATACTCGTCTCAGTAATATAGGTATGTCCAGCAGGTCTGGACCTGGTGCCTTTATGAATAATCTTACCCTCTCATTGTCCTACTCTTTAGGAGTAGGGGCTAGTATATTAGCTGAGGAAGGTATTATGTTAGGAGCTGAATATCTTACTGGTGGTATGGCAACACCTGTTGTGGCGGCAAGAACAGGTTACAACATGAAGAGATTAGGTACTCTTGCTAACCGGGCTTTTGGTGATCTGAGAGGTCTGGGTAATGTTGCAAGAGGAGGTGTACAATTAGCAAAGTCTCTTGGTAACATAAATGATGCAAAGAACTTTTACACCATGGCTAAAGCTGGAGCTTTAACTATTGGTAAAGGTGCTTTTCAGTTAGTTAATCCTTTAACCAGAACAGTAGATGATATAGCTGACATTGCCCGCGGCAGTGCCAGTGTGCGTAATCTTAGCAACATGGCTAAGATGAAGAAGACCTTTGGTTCTTTCTATAGAGATGCAAGAGATATAAACATAGCTCTTAACGAAGCTGAGCTGGAAGGATACAGTAAACGTCAGGAAGAGATTGACCGTTTGATGTTTGAATATGAGAAGGCTAACGGAAAGAAACCTGAAGGAGAAGATTTACAAAGCATATACGCACAGGCTGAAGATGTTAAGAATGGTATCGTTGCTCTTAACATGCCGGTTATATTTTATACTAACCGTATTACGTTTGATGGTCTGTTTAAGTTCCGTGGTTTTAAAACATTAGAGCAGGCTGCTGAGAATGCTGATCTTGCTGCTAAAGGCGTTGGTTTCAAACCCAAAGCTGGTTTCTTTGATATAAGCACCATGGGTATTAAAGGTAGGGCTATGGCAACGGCCAGAACTGTACCAGGTGCAATATGGGGTTATAGCAAACGTAACGTAGCTGAAGGTATTCAAGAAAACCTTCAGAATATTATTGCTGAAGGTAATGCCCAATACTATAACAACGTATACAGAAACGATAAGGTAGGAAACTTTGACCTGGCTATGGGATCTGCCCTTAGTGCTGCAGGTAAAGAGTTTTCCGGTCAAGGTCTTGAGACCTTTGCTTCCGGATTTTTAATGGGAGGTTTGGCTCAGCCTATACAAAGAAGCTTTTTAAAAGATGTTCCTAGCATCTATTACAGAGGTAAAGACTTCGTACTTAGTACTAATGAGTACAGTAAGTTTAAAGAGCAGAAGAAAAAAGAGAGAGCTGATGCTATATCTGCGTTAAATCAGGTTTACAAGAATCCTCTGGACTTTTTCAGCAACCGTCGGGAAAATGCTGCTGTTCAGTACGCTACTGATCAGAACATGAACCTGGCTGAGGATAACAATGATAGTAAAACATTCCATGATGCAAAAGACGTTAAGAACTTTGAACATGTCTTTAGTGCATTAAGTTCAGGAAACTATAAGAAGTTTATTGACGGATACCGTCAGATCCAGAAACTGGATGATAAAGAAATAGCCAGCTTCCTAGGTATACAGGATGCATCTAAAGCAAAAGAAAAGATCCAGGAAGTTATAACCAGGGCTGAGCAGATCAAGCAACGTTATGAAGTAGCTGAGGATCAGTTTAAGAATCCTTTTAACCCTAAGCAGTTTGTTGTGGGTACACCAGAACATACTACTGAAGCTCTGGCATTCAAAGCATATGAGCAGGCTAAGAAGACCCTGGTACTTTCTCAGCACGGTTTTGACCGGGCTCTGGGAAGGATGAATGGACTTTATAATGAGATTATTGCAGATAAACCTTTAGAGAAATCTGCTGCTTCTGACTACAGTGTCCTGTTAGATAAATCATCTATACAGGATGAGATCTCTATTCTAAAAAAGGAGATCGGTACCTATGACGAGTCAGACAGAGACCAAAAGAAAATAAAGAAAGCCAAACAAGATAGACTGGATGCTCTTAAAGAGTATAGTGAGTTACTGGAAGAACATCTCAATGACCAGAGAAACTCTGAACGGGTTGAAAACGGTACCGTGCAGCTGAGCCTGTTTGATGAAACAAATACTAAGTTGTATGATGCCTATAAGAAATACCTGGGTGTAGTAGCTAAGCAGAATAACAACACCTATGACTATAACGACAAGATAGCTAGTTCTTATCGTAAGCTTCTGGATTATTATTCATTAGGCGTTAACGCACAGAACTATAACAAAGTCATAAACACCCTGTTAGATCCTGATACCATGTATCGTCACGCTAATAGTTTGAATGATATCCTTACAGATATATTCAACAACCGCGAGCAGTACATGGAGGACTCCATGCAGAAGGCTATGCGTAACGCAGAGGTTAATGAGCTGATAAAAGCTATGGCTGCACAAGGTATTGCCATAGATCCTGATCAGCTGGTGGAGTTTGTGAATACTGGGAAGAGACCTACTCAGTTTATAGATTCAGCAACCGGACTGCCATTGGAAGGTACTAATCCGAAGTATGCTGCAGCCATGGCCATCTTGGATGTGGATGACCAGATCAAGGAAACTCCTGTACAGACAGCACAGGAAGAACAACAACCAGCAGAGGAAGCTACTGAAGAAGAGCAAAAACCTGCTGCACAGGAAATGCCTGCTGACCTGCAAAGGCAGCTTAGAGACGAGTATGCTAACTTTATAGCAGACACCGGATCAGATGCAACCTTTGATGAGTTTGTAAGTACCAATCCTAAAGCTGCTCGTATCAAACGTGAGTATGCCAAGAAGCAACAACCTGCTGAGACTACAGCTGCGGTACTACAACCTAATGTGACACCAGTTGCTGAGGCCACAGGTACTGCACGCACAGAGCCTGTTACAACAGCTACAGAAACTGCTCCTGTTTCTGATATTGAAGCTAAGAAAGCAGATCTAGAAAAAAGGAGAAAGACAACTTTTGATAGTTTCTTTTTAGAACAGGATCCTAAGAAAAAGACCAAAAAGTTTTATGAGTATTATATAACACCAGCAGGAAGAACTGAACCAGTATATGGTGATTCAGAGCAGGAAGTGAGAGATCAGATTGCTGCTAAATATGATACAGAGCTGGCTGCTTTAGAAGGAGCTAAACCTGCTGAAACTACACCTGCACCAGTTACAACTGCTGCAGAAAAAACCGGTACCCAAAAGGCCCAGGATCTGGTAGATTCCGTATCTTCTATTAAGGACCTACCCAATCTCCAGAAGGCAGATTCTAAGCCTATAAGCATAGATCTGATTGAGCTTATCTCAACCGGCCAGGTTAAGTCATCTGACGTAATCCAGATGCTCAGAAATAAGGAGAAGGAACTTCTACAAAACTTGTCCACAAAAGATCTACAAAAAGGAGATATTCTTACATTCGTAGACAACTCTAAAGGTGTAGTTACCAACGTAGTAAACGGGAAAGTAAACTACAAGAAGTTTGATAAGGACAAGAGTTCAGGATCTATCGAACCAAATGATACTCAATCACTTAAACAGATAAAGATGATAGAACCAGGTAAGGCCGTAAGCATAGAGGAAACCCCGGATATACAGATTACCCCTGAAGAGAAAAAAGAAGTAGAAGCTTCTAAAGATACTCTTAGCGGGTTTACTGAGAATACTGCAGAAGTAAAGAAGGTTGGCGAAGATGCGGGAAGGATTGCAGGTACAGACAATGCTCAGAACCTTACTAATCTTATTCAAAACCTAGGATGTAAAACAGGACAATAATGGCTTGTAGATTATCAGAAGACCAGATAAAGAATTTATTTGCAGCTGTTCATGGTAGCGTTATTGCTGCCAAGAACGGTGATGCCAACTATAGCCCAAAGGATTTCATGCGGAGCTTGTACCAGATGATTGTGGATGCAAACCCGGATCCTGCCAATGCTATGGATTATATACAGCATGTACCTGGTATGCTGATGCTCAGCCATGCTATGTTTGAAGACTCCAAAGCTCATCTCAGGAAGAGCGGAGTAAGCCTTTCAGAACTTGATGAGCTGGATGCTGAGTTTAGTGCTGACATACAGAACGTAGCCAAGTTTTTGAACGTGGGCCCTACCATTAAAGAAGTTGTGGAAGAGATCGTAGAAGAGAACAATCCTTCTACAGGGGTAATACCTACTGATACTTATTCCCAGATTGAGCAGCAGGATAAAGAAAAGAAGGCTCCGTTCTACGGTTCTGCAAATAGCTTTCTGGCTGCCCCTGAAACTGCTCTTGCAGTATTTAACCAGGAAGCCAAGACATATGACGGAGCTGAGATGACGGATAATATTCCGGATCCAGATCCTGTAAAGAAGGTATACTATACCGTTGTAAGAAAACTCAATAGTCTTATTACAGAAGGTAACCATGCTACAGCTGACAATGTCAAGCTGGGTGATGTTACCGGTATTTATATGAGGGTTGTACCTGCAGACATGATAGCCATGGAAGATTTGCAGGAAAGCGATAGAAGGTACCTGCAACAGGATGATCCTGTAGGCACACCGTTCAGAAAGACCGCTGCCCAGAAAATGAAGGAGCGGGAAACTAATGATGTGTACCTGGCCTATACCGACAAGGACGGTAAGATCTTAAGGTTTGATGAAACCGGTACTCCTGTACAGGAAGGCGGTATGGTAGCATACGGAAAGATGCGTATGCCTTTTACCCCAAAGACTACCGATCCGGTTAAAGGTTACCAGGCAGGTGTCAGAATGGTTGCCAGAGTTCAGACTATAGAAGAACTGGCTGCCAAGGGTGTAGGTACTGTAGAAGAACTGACAAATAAAAGAAACCAGGAGATTGAAGTCCTGGATAAAGCCAGAGAATATGTAACCAATAATAGAGACCAGGTTGTTTTATTTCACGTTAGACCAGGTAGAAACGGTTACGTAAAAGAAGACTTTTCCAAGTCTGTTCGTATTAGTTCCATAAATCTATCTAACGGATTCAACCCTTCTTATTCACCTGTAGACAGTGGTACTCTTATAAAGGGAGGCGTGTACTTTAACGTACCAGGGTATGACTTTTCTCTTCTGATTCACCGTCCTAAGTTTGGTCAAGTTGCCGGGCTTAGTGAGAACCTGGCTGATATTATGTTTGACTCCGATATGTCAAACATAGATAAGATTAATACCCTTAAGCAGTTCAGCTTTAGTAATGACACTAAGGTATATGAGAAAGACGGTAAAGTAATTATAAAACAAAACAACGAGGAGCTTGACAGTACAGTTGCAGATAACAAGCAGAAATTCATAACTAACTTGTCTGCTCAGACTGTCAATATAAATAAAGATCTTATTGACGCTTACTTTAACATGCCGGTTAACCTGGATGGTAAAGTGACTATGCAGCGTGAGAGGTATAATAACTTTCTGGCAGATAACTTCTTTACTTTTCTGTCTGTAAACAGTGAAGGTAACATCGTTAGCCTAAACGGGTATAACGTTGTAATACCTACTGCAGATGCCCAGACTAAAATATTGGGTGAGGTAAAGATTGAAAAAGGCGTAAAACAGTCTTCTCTTGAGCAGCGTAATGCCACAGATAATACTATAGATGACTTTAAAAAGTTATTAGATAGTACAGACTTCTCTTTAAAGAAATCAAAACTGCAGAACAGTGAGGCTACCGATCAGCAGATCCAGGCAGCCCGTACCTGGTATTCAAACTCTCCTTTAAACAAGGTTATTGGGTTTGAAGAGATGTTTAACGTAGTTAACTCTAATGCACTGGCTGAGTTTACTACCTCAGGTATTATGCTCTATAGTGGATCAAATTATACTGACCTCTATCATGAAGGATGGCACGCATTCTCACAGATGTTCCTGAACAGGGATCAGAAGCGTGCACTATACAATGAAGCCAGAAAGCTTACCGGTAAGTTTACTACTTATGACGGCAGGACTATAAAGTTCAGTGCGGCAACCGACAAGCAGTTGGAGGAGTTCATGGCAGAAGACTTTAGAAAGTATGTTCTCTCAAACGGAAAGAATGTTATTAACGGACGTCCTACACGTAATACTATATTCAGAAAGATCTGGAACTTCTTAAAGCAGGTGTTCCAGGGTTATGGTCTTAAGGACATAGCCGCGGATCGTCTTGCTGTAGCAAAGATCCAGGAGCTTTATGATAAGTTATACATCGGTGATATCAATGACTACACTCCTTCTATAAAGAACATACAGTTCAGCATCCTGGAAAAGGGTATTGGAAGTTTAGATAGCAAGAGCGAAGAGGCGTTGAACTACCAGGACTCTATGACCCTGGTAGAAAGCATTGACTCTATACTGGCATCTACTTTATCTAAATATAACCTCAGCATAGGTAGTCTTTTTGTAAGACCAGAGCTGATGAACCATGTTTATTTTGAGGTTAAGAAACAGTTAGAGGCTCAGAAAGAGATCGTTAAAGATAACCCTAACGCAGTCAGGATCATTGACTTTGCACTGGAAAACTGGGGAGACTACAAGCAAGTAGCTACCGGTGAACAGGAAAACGGTGTACTGGCTTTCCATAAGAAGCGTAGCTCATACATAACATTTGATGAGAAGTATGCTGACATGAGTCCTGCAGAGCAGAACGAGAATGAAGATGCATCTGAACAGAGTGATGATGATAACCTGATAGCAAAGAATGAAAAACAGCTTCAGGAAGACTACGGTACAAACGTATTTGAACGCAAAGGTAACGAGCTCTCTGTAAGGGAACTTGCCAGTAAAGAAAGTATTTATCTTATCAAGAGCTTACCTGCTGTAGACGATGCCGGTAAACCCGTACTTAATAGCCTTGGTGTACCCAAGTTGGTTGACTTTAACAGAACATGGGGTATTGTAATCAATGCCGTACAAGGATCAAACGACCGCTTTGAGATGTACAGAAGCATCCTGGATGCAGCTAATCGTTTCCCTGAGCTTAAGGCTTTAGCCGAGCGTCTGGGTAATCCGGAAGATAAGTTTGCTAAGTCTGACTGGCCGTTTGTAAGAGTATGGATTAACTTCTTCAAAGACTTTTCCGTATACAAGATACCTGTAAAGGAGGTACGTGTTGTTACAACCGAAACCTATAATCAAGACGATGAGCTGGAAGTATCACATACGGTAGAGTTTACCGAGTCTTCACCGCAGTTTATGCAGGTGGAGAGAAACTTCAGAACAGAGTTTCAGTCTGTAAAGAACCACAGGTTTATTGACAATACTGAAAACGGTAACGTATTAAATACCAAGAAGGTAATTGAAGCTTATCCTCGTACAAGGCTCTTTGGCGTTCAGAACGGTAGAACTGCGATCATAGATCAGCGTGCTGCCATTGAGTTTTTAAGAGACATAGGTTTCTTTTTAACTGATAACAAGGCTATCAGAGATAGACTAACTAGTGACTATCAGACTGTGTCTTTCTTGTACGATGCGGTAGCCAAGATGGCTGCTAATAACGAGAACCCAAGTAACCCAGTTAAGGCGTTAAGACGTAATGAAAGTAAGCGGGTAAATAACATCCTGACTATTGAAGCTTTAGAAAGTGGTAAGTATAGTAATAACTCTATACAAACAGTGACAGGAGACAGCATGTATGACCTGTCTTTGAATAATACTATAACAAGACAGCTTGCAGAGCTGAATAATCCTAAGGAAGACTACTCTGTTACTGCTAAGCCGCACATGCAGCATCTTAATTTTCAGAGGAACCCTAGTGCTAAGTACTCTATAATGATGCATTCTATGTTTAATATTCCGGTGAATAGTTTACCTAGCGGAAGTATTATTGACATAGCTAATCAAAACAAACGTAAACGTGCCGGTACTACAGCAGGAGCTGCTCCCGTTACTTTGAACATCGTTAACCTTAACGGTATCAAAGGTGTAACTCAAGGAGAGTCTCAAACTCAGCAATCAGACTTTGGTGTTAAAACCACTGAGTTAGATCCAGTGAGTAAGTATCTGATGGATGTTCATACCATGCTCTCTGCAGGTATTATAGAACTTCCACGACACGCGTCTAAATCAAGTGCTTATGGTGTAAGTGTATCAAGATTGGATACTCCTTATAACCAAAATGCAAAGCATTTATATATCAGTACAGGATACTTTGCTGATTCTGTAAAAGCCATGAATGCAGCTGTAGACCTGGTAACCCCAAAGATTGCTGCAGAGATGGAGCGTATTGCCATGGTTAAAAAAGGCCTGGTACCTAACGTCCCCGGCTTTAATGAAAGGGGTGCAACCTTTACAGCTTTTGATGATATCTTAGGTGACCAGCTTAAAAAAGAACTTATAGAAGCTGCTGACGAAAATGATTCATTGACTGTACTTAAAGATCCTAAGTTTACCGAGCGTATTGCTTCAGACTTAAGAAACTACTTTAATAATTTATATACTGAGAACAAACAGATCTTTGATCTGATGCCTTTTATGTCCGAAGATCTACTCTTTGGATATAAGAATAAAGGTAACGTATCTCGTCTTGTAAAGGCAGATACTGGCAAGGACCTTGGCATGAAGGATAAGAAAGAACTTCAGAAGATAGCCTTGATGTCTTTTACGGTAAATAGCTTTATACATAACCTTGAGACTGTGTCAGTTCTCTATGGAGACCTGGCTATGTACAACCATTTCAAAGAAGAGTTTCACAAGCGTAATGCTGCTATCGGTTCTACCGGTAGAATCTTTGCCTTTGATGATAAGCTGGGTAAGTTTTTGGAAAACCTGCAGGATCCTGAACAAGGAGGAAACAGCTACGCCAGAAAGATTGGTGCACCGCTGAAGAAGTTTAACGGTGTATTGTCATCAGCTGTTTTTAAAGACAACAAGGTTGACTCTGTATACTTCCAGGACTATGTAGACGCCCTTACTAAAAAGTTTGGTAAAGAGAAGGCAGAATCTATCCTCGATCCTTATAAAGGAATGACAGAGGGTGACGCACAGGGTTGGATAACTTTTGATACTTATCGTACATTATCTATTCTGGAAGGTGCCTGGTCAGATAAACAGAATGAACTTTACCATAAGATATTAAACGAGGAAGAAGTATCTCCTGAAGATATATCTGAGTTCTTCCCTACTAAGAAATTCCAGTATGCCGGCCCGCTGAAAACAGATAAACTGCACATGCAGGCTTTCCATAAGTTTTCACTCGTACCGTTAGTACCTAGCTTGGTAAAGGGGACCAACATGGAAATCTTACACGATAACCTGGTAAAGCAAGGATTTGACTACGGCTTGTTTGAGTCAGGTTCAAAGATGACCACTATTACAAAAGACGGAACTCCAGACAGTTTATATGAAACTGTACAGCCTGGTACCAGGACAATTAAGCCCTGGAACGAAGGAGATCCTGGCTACACCCGTAACGAGGTGTTTATACAGTATTTAAAAGACCAGGTGGATATTGCTTCTACCTGGAAGAATAAGACTATCTTCTCTACCCAGCTTCGTAAGCTGATCATTAACGATCAGTGGATAGACGGTAAAGCTTTGTCTGAAGACTTCCAAAGACTTACCGGTCGTTTTGAAGGTTTACTGGATCTTCTACAGGACATTAAAAAGCAGGAGCTTCTTGAAGAAGCTGGATGGGTTAAAGGTGCTAATGGTAAACCGCTTGGTACCGTTGAGAACCTGATGAAGTTCATTGAAAAAGAAATGACCCGTCTTGAGTTACCTGAGCATGATATAGACTATGTACGTGCCGGACTTAAGAGCGGTGTGTTTAGAGACCTTAGTTTCTCTCTGAATGCAGAGAAGATTGAGAAGATGTTGAACTCCATTGTAGTAAAAAGACTGGTTCGTCAGAAAGTAAACGGAGAACAATTGGTTCAGGTATCTGGCTCAGGTTTTGAGTCATCAGCCAATCCTTTTAGTAAAGCATCTGAAGAAGATATAAAGAAGTACAGCGGTACAAATAGTTTGCCTTTCTATCAGCCTGGAAAAGGAAAGAAAGGTAAGACTACAGCCATGAAGGTTAAGATATCTCTTAAGGGAGATTATTACAACCTTCTTAAGCTTACACATAATGACGGAAACCCGATAGGTACAAGAGAGCGTCTCAATGAGATGATCAAAGATGACAGCTGGCTTGACAAGGGAGATAACCGTAAGATGATCACCATGGTTGGTGTGCGTATTCCTGTACAGGGTTTAAACTCCATGGAGTTCATGGAGGTATACGAGTTCCTGCCGGAAGAAGCCGGGTCTATCATCATCCCTCCTACAGAGATCGTAGCCAAGTCAGGATCTGACTTTGATATTGATAAGCTGACCATCTTCCAGCCGGCTATATCCGGTAAAGGAAAGTACGTATCAGACAACACAGCTAAAGGAGTAGAAAACCAGATCATTGAGACTATCCGTGAAATCCTGGAGCATCCTGATAACTTTGAAGGTTTGATCCGTCCTAACAATACAGATATTGCAAAAACTGTTGCGGACGAACTGTCTCAGTATAATATTCAGGGATATGATCCTCTGGCTACTAAGACAGGGTCTACCAGAACCAATAAGGGTAAGAAAGTAATTTCTCCAACCCGTGTACTGGAGCCAAGGTATAATCTTTACAAGCACGAGTCAAACAACATCGGTAAGAAAAGTTTGGGTATCGGGGCCGTGGATAATGCTTACTCTTCTGTATTTAAGAGAGTAGGTGCACACCTGATGCCTACGTATACCTACTATTCTAAAGACCCTGTTACTGGAAAAGTAAAGACACAGAAGCGTCCTGTGAACATCCGTATGGATCATAACAAAGTAACAATTGACGGAAAGGAATACATCTCTCTGGCACAGGTGGATACTAAAACCCAGGATAAAATATCTGATCTTATCTCTCAGCTTATGAACGGCTGGGTGGATATTGAAAAAGATGCCTGGATCTTCAACATCAACGGTAACTCTATAGCAGGGCCTGTTTTGTTATTCATGCTGGAAGCCGGGGTTGACTTTAAAACAGCGTCTTACTTTGTATCACAACCTTTGGTAGTAGACTACATAAAGGAAAGATACATGGCAGACTCTCCGTTCTACGCTGCTTCCGGCAGAGGAAAACAGTTGGCTAAACGTGAGAGGAAGTTTACTATCCGTAAGAACTTCTTTGACAGATATATAGAAACTCTAAGTACAACAGATACCGGGGACCTGATCTTGTCTAATAAGATACTTTATGCTGCCATAGACAAGTATGGTAGCAAAGCAAAGTTTGATGCCAAGAACCTGGAGAAGATTATCTCTACCAAGGATACTGAGTCAGACCTGGCTAAAGCCGGACTGCTTCACTTCTTTGAGCTGGAGGATTCTATGAGCCAGCTGACTAACATCAAGCTGAGTGTAAACGTAGATACCGCTCCTTCTAAGAGTTTGTTTGCTGCACAGCAGAGACTATCAAAGATCCAGGATCTGGACAAAGTGGACATTGTAGGTAAAGATGTGGTAAATGACATCAGGTTTAACTCACCAATCAGGTCTTTTAACGTACAGGACTTTCAGCTTGGCTTGCTTAAGCCACTGATGAGTACCCGTGGTGACGAAGTGATCAATAACTATCTGATTAAGAAGATAGTTAACTTTGATATGCCGTCTACTTTCAAAGACCAGGAGAAGTTTGTGGCTGCCTTCCACAATGACCTGCCCATGTTCATACTTCAGAATCATATCAAGGGTGTAGATCCCAAGACCATGACTGAATATAAGGGTCTGGCTATGGACAAAACAGGAGTACCTGTAAAGAACGTTGTTCTTAAGCAGGGAGCTTTTGTAAAAGATGGTGTGATGTACGCGGACTTCAAGCAGATGGAGCAGGACTTTAGAACCAAGGCTTTTGCCGGGGAGGCATACAAGAAGCTTGGCTTAGCCACAGTTAGTCCAACGCAGTTCAGCATGGGTCTGGAAAGCCAGAACCTGCAGGAGTATATGCACTTTGTACTGGAAAGAGAATATCTGAGAAGCGTCATTGCCGTAAAGGAAAACCAGTCCAGAGAAGCTTATGAGAAACTAATAGCAGACAGAGCTCTGGAAAGAACTTTTAACTTTGCACACTTACTAAAAGGACCAAGCAGTATTGCCAGTGAATACCTGGACATCAAGAACAAATACGGTGATATACTGGGTAAGGACTTCATGCTGTTTGAGTATGTAGGACCGGCTGATCAGAATATAAAGAGTTCAGAAGATGTAGATCTTAAAAAGTTAAACACACTAAAGATAAACTCACAGAGGTTAGATACAGATCTGACTAATGTGTTGCATGAGAATCTTCTGCAGCTTTCTAACTATACAGCTATTCCTGAAGTAGCTAAGTTCTTTAACCGTATGATCGTGTTTGAATACCTGCGTGGCGGGATTACCAAGTCTTCAGATAACCTGGCTAAGATCCTTCCTACAGAAACTATTCACAAGCTGATGGAACAGCCTGTAAAAGAACTTGCACAGCAAGAAATAACAGAAGAATTTTTAGACCAGTACTATGCTCAGTTTAAAGAGCAGTGGTCTTCTGCCAAGAGTTCTACGCGTCTTAAGTTCCGTAACTATCTTAGAAAGACCAAGCAGGCCATAGCTGATGAAAAAACAGTGGTTGGAGAAGCTCAGCTTGGTACAAACGAGAGAGGTCAAAACACTTATGGTTACTCTATTGGTGCAAGTACTATTGCTAAAATGATAACCGAGAATCCTAATAAGCTGTTTATCTATGCTTCTGCACAAGATAAGCTAGGTGATCAGGTTGCTCAGACCTTTGGTAAGTATGATAATACCCTGGCTTTTGAAATAGCCAAGATAAAAAGAGAGCCTTGGACAGATGAGAACTATGACGAGAACGTAAAGGCTATTGATGCTAACATAGATGCTATACAAGCCGCCATAGATAACGGGTTTGATATAGTATATCCTGATAACGGTCTTTCTTCTCTAGAGAGAAAACCAATGTTTGCCAAAGCTCCCAGGACATTCCAGTACATGGCTACTGAGTTGTCTAAGCGTCTGAACTACATTCTTCCCGGCAGCCAGAATGAGGCTAGCTTAAGAGAAGTAGTCCAAAAAGAACAAGGTATCACTGATGCTGAAGTAGATCAGATCATTAAAGAAAAGTTTGAAGAATCAAAGAACTGTAATTAACTAACTTATGGCTTGTAGCATTATCCGTAACCGTGAAACTAACCAGATAGAAAAAGTACTGGCTCCTAATGGTAAAGATTCTATTCTTTACAAGGACGCTCTTGCCCTGCAGGGAGATGCCGAGAAGGCATTAAGAATGTGGGCAAAGGCTTACACTCCTAGCTTTATAAACAGGTTTGGGAACTGGCAGGCCGAGGAGTCTTTTATCAAGCTGGATAAGAACGGTGAACCATTATTGGAATATATTGACCGGGCAAGATTTCGTTTTGACTTTGTTGGATCTCTGGAACAGCCTGTTATGGATCTGTTTACAGAAGACATGGTACAAAAGCAGAAAGCTCAGATTGGTCAGAATATAGTTACCAGGTTAGCTGATAAGATGTCTGAGAAGTTTGGCATCCCTTATACTATTGTCAGTGCCTCAGAAGCTCGGGCTATTACTGCTCAGGCAGCTAATGCTTGGAACGGAGAGAAAGCTTTCTTTTTTAACGGTAATGTATACTTCTTAAACGAAGGTTTTACTGTAGAGAATGTACTGCATGAATACAGCCACCCATTAATCAAAGCTGTAGAGGTACAGAACCCTGCTTTGTTTAATAACCTCTACCAGGGTTTATCTATAACCCCTGAGGGGCAGCAGATCATAAGAGAAGTTGAGAACCTTTACCCGGAGCTTACTGAAGAGAACTCACAGTTCAAACAGGAAGCACTGGTGCGTGCTCTTACTATGAAAGCTAAGACACCGGTTACCAGTACTGGGTTTAAGGACTTTCTTAATAAGATTCTCTTTGCATTTAAACAGGCACTCAGAACCATGTTTGGTAAGAGTGTAAAGATAGAAAAGCTTTCTTCTGATACTACGCTTGCTGAGCTTGCAGGTATGCTCAAGGGGGACACGTTTAATGTCTCTACTGAAGTTTTTACCCAGGAGGATCTGGTAGACTATGCCCGTGACATATCAAACTTTACCAAGGATCTTCAAGATGTAGAGTTCAGTACATTATCTAATACGGTATCCAGGTTTTATAATTTAGTAAGCAACCAGATGCGTCGTATACGAGAGAACAAAAACTATTCTGAAGCCAGAAAGTTCTTAGTAGACGAGACGGGTAGAGGAGAGCTTCGTGAGCTGGCAGATACTTTAAAAGAATATACTGACCTTGACCAGGTAGAAAATGAAAGAAGGACTACTCAGTCTTTTGTTCACAGTATCCTAAGGTTAGATAAGATCGTAGACAAAGTTAAAAAGCACGTAAAAGAACTGCAGGAGAATGGGACCAGTGAAGAGATTATAAAAAACATTTTCTACTATGACATCTTAGTCCGCAACTGGAAGACCTTTATGGAGGAAACCGTTAACGGGTTGGCGGATGCAGGTGTAAATCCTAACTCTGACTTTGGCAGATTGATTGGAGGACTGCAGTATAACATTAACCAGTTAGACAGAGTTATCGGTAACATCTATGCTAACCAGGTTGACGATGTTCTTTATGACACACTTAAACCTCTTAGTGAGAGCATAGATAAATACTTTAGTGACTATATAAAAGAACTTCAAGATAAGAATGCATCTGAGCAGAAGATCAATGATGTAACTGCTAAGTGGAATACTTTAAAACTTTCTAAAGACAAGATCAAAGATATGATCATGGGTAAGGCCGGAGATACTAACATGTTCTCAGCTTACCTGGAAGCTTATACAAACTCACCAGATCCTATCGTTGGTGGCTTTAGTATCTTTTTAAAGAATGCTCTTGCAGAGACTGATGTTGATGCTCAGCGTAAGATCAATGAGATGATCAATGAGTTAAACCCGCTCTTGGAAAAAGCAGGTTACAGTCAGACTAACTTTGCCGCTCTTACCAAACAGTTAGTACATGAGGAGGAAGTTCCTTTTGAAAACGACCAGGGAGAGTTTGATACATATAAAGTATGGTCTTATATAGACCGCTTTAAAAGTTACTCTATAGATATTCAGCGTCTTAAATATGAGTTTGATGAAGCTCAAAGAGCAGGTGATGCTGCTACAGCTGATCTTAAACTCAAAGAGTTAAGAAAACTTAAAAGAGATTACTTCCATCAGGAGTATGTACCTGAGTTTTATGATCGTGAAAAGATCTATGATTCAGAGCTGGGTCGTGAAGCGTACAGGCGTAAGCAGGTTATCCTAAATGATATCCGTATAGAGGACGCCCAGAGTTATGATGAAGATTCTATAGATGAAATAGCAGAAAGAAAGAAGGTACTCTGGAGAGACTATGCACAGCTGGCTTCTCTTACAGATGCCGCTGGTAACCCCAAGACAGGCAGAGAGTTGGAGATCGCCAAGATTGAAAGAGACTACCGTAAAGCTTCCCGTGAGTTTTTTGAGTGGGTGCCTATAGAAGGTATGTTTGAGTCTTCACTTAGAAAGTATGAACAAAAGCTCGTTGACCAGGGTGTGGCCCAGGATTCTCCTGAGTTTAAAAACCTGCGTGATAAGTGGTTGGCTAACAATACTGTACTAGCTTATACACAGGAGTTCTATGATTCCAGGAATGACATCCTGGATAGACTCAGAGACGCCATGCAGGCTATCCCTGAGGACACCAGAAAGTCAATTGACATCACTGAAGAGATGGAAGAGATCCTTAGTATTTCTACCGGCTTCAGAGATCAGGATGGTCAGGTTATTGGTACCGATATGACCCAGGCTACCAAGGATAAGATCAAAACCTTGCAGAAAGAGATACTTAGCAAGCGTAACTCTATGGCCGGATACTCTGGACTTACCAGGGAAGAGATGACTGAGTTATCTGAACTCTTCCAGAAAGTGGTTGCCAGGGATCCAAACAATCCTGTAACCAATGAAGAGCGTAACCGTATTGATGAGCTAGTAGAGCGTAAGAATACTCTGGGTGTAGATAAGTTTACCAAAGCTGAAATACAGTCTTTATATGGTGAGCTTATGCAGCTTCAGAGTAAAGAAGCTACAGACTACTATACTGAAATAGTCAATGCTTACCTGGACCAGATGGGTATAGACCAGGTAGATAATATGACCGCTGAAAGAATCCTTCAGCCGGAGGAGTACACTAAACTGTTCCAGGCTTCTTCTGAGTTTGAAAAGTGGTTTAAGGATAACCATATCTCTAAAGAAGTTTATGACAAGGCATCTGGTCAGAATAAGATTGTGTATGAAAGACTGGTAATCTGGAACCGTACCCGTCCAAATAACCCGGATCATTATGAGAAGATCACGCTGTCTGACGGTGAGGTTATACAGGGTAAACCTAATATTTCTTATTTCCGTCGTTCAGTAAAGAAACAATACCGTACTAAACGAGAGATTGGTAAAACAATAGACAACCGTGGTAACTGGTTACCTAGAACTTTAGAAGAAGGTGCTGTGGACGACCGTTACTATAATGCTGACTACGAGCGTCTAAGACGTGAGAAGCCTGAGGTCTTTGCTGTATTGGAAAAGATCAAAGAGATTCATCTTAAGTTCCAGGAAGGTCTTCCTAGAGAAAGCCGTTTAGGACTGGCTGTACCAAGGTACCGTAAGATGTCTAAAGAGGTTATTTCTTCTGCTAAAGTTGTAAATCCTTTCCGTAAATGGTACAGTGCTCTCAAGCAGGTATTCTTTAAAGCAAACGATGATGCTGAAGATGGACTGGGCTTCAATCCTGAGAAGCTGGTTTATGCAGATATGTTTGACGAAGAGATCCATAAAGTACCTATTGGTGGTCTTTACAGACTGAACCTTGATGAAGTCAGCATGAACCTCTTTGATTCTACTATCAGGTACATGCGTTCCGGTTTACGTCAAAAGAAGCTAATAGAACTTAACCCGTTTGCCCAGGCACTTAAGAAGTCTTTAAGTTCTCCGGATGCAGCCATTAAGGACATGAACAAGATAAACAAGAATGTTTATAAAAATACTGGCATAAAGGCTCATATCAAACAGAAAAATCAAAGTACACGTAGTAAAGCTATTGATAATATTTATGAGCGTGTGTTTGAAGGTAAGACTCAGAAAGGTCTTATTCAGAAGTACCTTGGAAGTGGAGCTTTAAAGTTTCTAAACCACTCTTTGGGACTTGCAAACTTTGGTATGTTTGCTGTAAACATATTACCATCTGCTCTAAAGAACAGGTTTGGAGCTGCTATGCAGTTACAGATTGAAGCCAGTGGTGGCCGTTTCCTTAATTGGAATAGCTATATGAGAGGTAAAGCAAGAGCTACGTTAATGGCTTCTGAGCTTAGCTCAACATTCTATTCTGCAGGAACAAAGAGTTTAAATGTACAGCTCATACAGATATTTGATCCTACCCAGGGTATCTTAGATACTGTTGTAGGAGAAGGATCTGGTGCTAAAACAGGTGGTATGTTTGGACGTTCTTTAGCGTCTGATGCTGCAAGCCTTAGCTTCTTCCTGTCTCCGCGTAAGTGGCTTGATATGGAACTTCAGATTGAAACATTCTCAGGTGTGATGCATCATGTCATGGTACCACAGACTACAGGTGATACTACTAACATGATCAGATATGTTGATGCGTTTGAACTTGTTAACGGTCAGATAGAACTTAAAGCCGGTATACCTGCAGAGTACGGCCCTAAAGGTGAAAAGTTTAATGAAGTACGTAACCAGATACATGAGCTTAACAACCGTATGTTTGGTACATATGCCAGCTTTGATCAGCCTGAACTGCAGCGTTATGCAGAGTTTAGATTGATCAGTTTCTTGAAACGTTACTTTACATCCATGTTGATGAACAGATTTGCGTCTACACGAACTAGTGCAGCACTGGGTACTGTATCTACAGGAAGTGTTACTTCTTTGTTACAGATTATCAGAGATACTGGCAGGTATGGGTTGAAGAACTTTGCATGGTTAAGCAATGAACAGCGTCGTAATATCATGAAGATCTTGGCTGACGGAGCTCATCAGCTTGCACTATTAGCTATTACAAGTATTGTCTTTGGATACGATCCTGAAGATGAGGACCGTTTTGAAAAGATGAGAGACCGTAGCGGTGCTATGAATGAAGATGACTTTAAAGCAATGGGATGGTTACATAATCACGGTATAATAGTAGCTCTTAAGACACTTGAAGAAACAGAAACTTTTGGATCTTGGAATCCTCTATCAGTAAAACCTGACGGATCTCTTGACTTTAACTTGTTCCAGAATAACTTCAGGATTATGAAAAATACCGGAGGCTCAATTGTTAGTGTTACTGCTTATACATCTGCCATACAGAACTATCTGGAATTTTTACAGCTTTATGCAATGTGGCTTAATGATGATGATAAAGCCTACTATAAAAAAGATGCTGGATCTTTACCTTGGCAGAAAGAAGGAGAAGCTAAATGGAAGAACGAACTTGGAAAGATCTTTGGTGTCTCTGGATCACAGATTGACCCAGAGACTTACCTAAGAAATGCTGAGAAGTATCGTAGATAACTACTTAATTTTATACCAGGCTATGTCTATTGTGCACATAACAAGACCAATACGTAGCCTGGTAAAAGGAACCCAGGTATCTTTTTTTATCTCATGCTCTCCCTGGTCTAACATTATACCAAGAAGACATTCTGATTTACTAAAAAGGCTTAGAGAAAGTTGTGTCATTAGCTTTGTTTTTCTACGGTGAAAGGATGACGTCCCAGGTAGCAGTCTTCCGGCCAACCCATGTGACGTTTAAACCCGTTGATGAAGCTTTGTATATTACTAGCTCCAACAGGGTTATGGCTGTGAACTGATACAGCATTAATTCTTTTCCCAGAATTTTGGGAAAACTCTACTAACCATCGGGCACAGTCTAACCCGGTTTTTTCCTTATAGCTTTCATAGTCCGGCTGCTGCCATCCTATCTGAAGCTTCTGTTTAAAGTAATCATCTATGTGTTCCTCTGCCAGATCATGATCAAAACTGATCAGGTCAGGGATACCGTTTTCTGTAATAAATCCTGTAAACTCTTCATAGTTCCGGACAACAAACCAGGGATTATAACCCGGTATTGTTGTTGTCGGTGTCCTCTGATCGTCCAGGTACAACGCTGTTTTTAAGGTGTTCATAGATTGGATCTATATTTATGTTACCCTTGCTGTGCTTGGGTTCATAAGGGCAGTGTCTGCAGCCGTTGCCGCAGCACTGTCCACGGTTAATATGAAACAAGGGAGTCAGGATTACCCGATCTCCCTCCATGTAGAAGAACTCTTGATTCATATAGCTTCGTTCAGAAGAATGTTACATTTCTCCATCCAGTCACTGGTTAATACGTCTACAATAATAGGAGTCTTCATGCCTTTTTTATAGGCCTCGTAGCTTTCCTGTTCATTGTCATCCAGGTGCCACACAAACTGTGTGCCTTCTAAATAAGTTACCTTCCATTGCATGCAGGTAAATCTTACCCGCCAGCGTGGGATACCCAGTCTGTCCACTACTTCCCAGAGATCATCCAGGGTAGCGTTCATGGGATACTTGTGTTTATGGTTCTCGTCCCAGCGTGTGGTAACGA